>ERZ779892.721-NODE-721-length-34274-cov-5.515211_pt1 | contig 34274 bp, 52 predicted proteins | sample MGYA00511552_ERZ779892 | MGnify/ENA primary metagenome ERZ779892 (study PRJEB29588, sample SAMEA2154561) | human gut metagenome | biome: human gut; feature: human-associated habitat; material: faeces | place: Denmark | collected 2008/2010 ... | reverse complement strand
CTCGGTCACGGTCTCCCAGTGCCACTGCTCTTCCACGCCTTCTACGGCGGGGTGCTCCACTGGCTCGGTGTCGTCCACCAGATACCCAAGCGTCAGGTCAGGGTTTTCAATGGCTGCACCGTTCTCGTCAATGATCTTCATGGTTCAAAACCTCCTTTCTCAGGCCACGCGCCGCCAGATGTGCACATAGTAGGCGGCGGGCTGCACGGTGGCGCTGCGGCCGTAGATCGGGTTCGAGCGGGAAGCGTCGAAACAAAGGTCTTTGCCGGGGGTGCTAGTGCCTGAAGCAGCCCAGTCGTAGGATTTTCCACCTCCATAAAATGCACCATATGCATTTGGTCTATTGACGTTATAAAAACCAGCTTGCTCATCTGGGCCAGCACGGCCCGTGATGTTCGGCAAACCGGCTTCGACTGTGGTACCCGCTACGTGGGCGTAGGATGCACCCATCAGCACCCGGTTCTGCGCAATCTCCTGCCATGTACCGCCGAACAGTGCGGCGGGGCTGGTGGGGTCGGTGCTCTGGTAGATGCTGCCCACGGGGTAGGCCGCCAAAGCGCTGTCCGCAGAAAGTGTTCCGTCCGCATCGACCGTCAGACCGCTGCCCACCTTCACGCCGCCCAGCGTGGTGGCGGTGGCAATAGGGAGCTTGATGCCTTTCAGCGCATCGCCAACAGCCTTTCCGTCAGCCGGAGCACCCTCAACGCTCAGCGTCTTATCAGTGCTTACAATGGCCGCGGCCTTGTTCGCACTGTCTTCAGCAGAAGCGGCAAAGTTTTCCGCTTTCTTTGCGTCTGCAGATGTTGACTGTGCGTTTTTGGTTGCGCTGGCGGCGGCAGTCTGGGCCACGCTTTCGCTCTCTGCAGCTGCTGCGGCCTTTTTCGTCGCGGTGCTGGCTGCTCCGGTGGCGGTCTGAGCGGCTTGCAAAGCAGCCTGCTGCTGGCCTGTCACTTCCTCGGCATACTGCTTGACGTACTCCATGCCCTGTGCGATGTCCTCACGGACTTCCACGCCGCGCTCAGCCTTACGGATTCCCGCAATGGCTTCATCAAAAGTTTTATCCATAAAACACCTCCTGTCTTATTAGCCTGACATGTACCCTTTGAGCGATCGACTCAAATCGTAAGCATCGGACGCTTTGCGTGCACTCAAAGCCTGCAGGTCGCTGATGCTGGAAAACTCAGTGCCAAATGTAAACTCCTTTTTATCCGGCGAATCCAACGGCTCAACAAGCTTGGAACACAGCAGCCAGGTATCTACACCATGCGGTGCAGAGAAAATGTGCGTTTGCTTTCCAATTGCAATACGGCTGACATCAATATCAGCGTCTTTCAAATCGACCGCTTTGACTGTCATGCCGTTCAGATAGCGCAGATTTTTGGCAAGTTCTTCCTCTGCCGCATCCAGCAAAGACTGCGGCGTGCTTTCGATGCCTTCAATAAAGATCACTTTTGTGATGATGCCAAAAAGCTTTTGTGCAGCCAGATCGTTTGCGGTTTCTGTAATGGTTTCTCCCCATGAAAAAACAAGCCATGTTATCTTTTTGGCACCTACCGCGATCACCCGCGTGTAGATATCCTCTGCTTTGACGTTGTTGGTCAAATCCAGCAGGTTTGTTCCAAAAGCCACCGTCTGGCTGTTTTTATCGGTGATCGCCTGCAGATAGTCCAGATACCGGCGCGGTTTTCCGTCAGGATCTTCTGCATGGCGCAGCACCAGATATCCGCCGTACTTTTCCACCAGCTCACTCTGCAAGATGTCCCATGTAACGCCATAGTTTTTTCCATCGCCAAAGCTGTATGTAGGTTCCTTCACATCAAACAAAAAGCGAGAATCAGTCTTGCCGTTGATAGCAAGGATGTATTTCCCGTTTTGCTCGGTGATCTTAAAGGTCTTGGATTCAGATGCCTGCTCAACGTTGTAAATGGAGTACGTGCCAAAATTCTTGTTGCAAGTACCGCAGACGATTTCGGCTTTTTTCACTTCGACCTTTGCAGCGTACGTTTTGCCCTTTACATAGGCTGCAAACAGACGCACGCGGAAATTGTTGCTTCCAATCCGTGAAATAATGCGACCTTCCGCAATGTGCTCTTCATCGATTTCCCAGCTCAGGCAGGAAGCTTTGTTGATCTCTGTTTCCTCATAGAAAATATTCGTCTTTCCATCCACGGGGTCTACAATTCCCCAATGGTAAATGTAATCTCCATCATTAGAATCGTAGCTGTAACCCACCTGCACGACTTTGATGCCGTCGATATAGGGCACGATCATGGGAACGTCCATTTGCACATTGCCAGGAGTAAAAGCTTTGTATGCATCTACCATTCCGTTATGGTTATCGCAGATCCATTCCAAAAATTGCGAAAAGCTCACATTTTTTGCAGCGTACGGCGCAATGCCGCTATCATTCAGATATGCAAGCTCCCCTTCGCAGTAGATTTTCTGACGCATCAAATAATCCTGTTCATGGCTCATGGGACGGCCCTGCCAGATGGAAACGCCGTCCTGTTCCACCTCTACCGTAGTGCGCAGCTTTTGCAGTGCAGAGTGTGCCACATTGCCAAGCGGCATGGTAAACTCAAATGAACCAGCTTTACCCACTTCGCGGGTCAGCGTGGGGCTGATGAGCTTTTTCGTGTCGGTAATATCGCTGATATCGTGGATACAGACCTTGGTTTCCCATGTGTCTACATCCGTCTGCACACCAGCATAAACTTTATAGCTCATAGGCTTGCCCCCAAATACTTGATGCTGATGCTGCAGTCTGCCGATGCAGCAAAAACGAGGGTGCCCACTACGCCATCCGGCATAGTAAGCCCCTCGATATACTGCCAGTCGGTGGACTTGGCCAGAATGCCCACCTCAAAGCCATTGAGAGACACCGCGATGTTTGCGGCGGTCTCGCTGCGCTGGAAGTAGATGCCGGCCGCACGCGGTGCACCGGTGATGGACACCTCTTTGTCCTCGCCCGCCTTGAGCGGGATATTCGTGTAGTTGCGCACGATGTCCGTTTCAAAGTTGAAGTCATCCCACAGCCAGTCGTTGGTGCCGTCGTAGACGCTGCGCTTGAAGGGGTTGCAGGTGCCGGTGATGGTAAAGGCGCTGGAAAGCCGGTCGCGGGATGGTGTGACTTTCCAAAGCCCTTCCCAGTACCACGCCGGGTCTTCATCAAAGCGGCACTGCAGCCACTTGCCATGAATGGCGTTGGCGATGGTGCTTTCGATGCTGGGCCACTTGCTTTTTGGCGCGTTGCACAGCAGTTCCATCGTAATGGTTCGCTTTTTGTAATGCACCTTGCCATCGTCCCATGTGGTCAGGTTCAGCAGTGAATCGGATCCGGTGACCTGCACAAGGTATTCTTCCGGTTCTGCCGCTCCGATTTTAGGGCTGCCTACCTTGAGGTACAGCCCCCAATCTTTCAGGGTGTGAAAATTGCCGATTTTTGCCCCCAGAAGCTTTGCCATTACACACCCCTCGCTTTCCGTTCCACTGTCACGCCGATGCGTGCATCTACGTTGGTCGCCATGCGGGTCGACAGCACGCCCACCAGTTCACCGGAGTCCATGACCACCTGACCCTTTCCGATGTCAGGCAGATGCTCGTCCAGCATCCCCTCGATGCGTTCCAGGATGCTGGTCTGCCGGTCAACAATGGACTGCTGGCCGGTGACGCGGTACTGCAGGGCCGCACGGGTGGAGAAGGTGCCAAGACTGTCATACATGCCGGTTTTGTCAAAGGGGCTCTGGTAGTGGCTGACAGGCTTCTGATTATTCTTCTTGTCCATCCACATGGCAAGGCCAATGCCGCCAGCGACAGTGCCAACGCCCAGGATCAGGGCAAGAATGGGATTTGCTGCAACGAAAGACACGATAGTGCCCAGTGCAGAGGTGATGCCACCAGCCATGCCGGAAAAACTCTGCACGATGCTGCCCAGAGCGCCTCCCACGCCGCCGGACTTTGCAAGACCGTCGATGATCTCGCCAAAAGCCTTGACCGAATTGGTCACACCGTCGATATCGGATTTTACCCCGCCGTCAGAAAAAAGCTTCTGGAAGATATCAAATGCCTTTCCGATGCCACCGCTGAAGTAGCCCTCATTGACCGCGGTCAGTGCGTCCGTAAGCCACTTAGAGATCACGTCACGCTGCCCCTGCGATACCTCGCCCCAGATCAGATTGACAAAATCCAGCCCAAGACTTGCCCAGTCGCCGTTTTTGGCATCACTAAAGGCGCTTTTTACCAGCCCGAAAATGCCCTTATCCAGCTGGCCGGAAGCCTCGCTCAGCTGCTGGTCAATGCGGCTTTGGGTACCCTTTACGCTCTTGTCGATCTCGTTGGAGGTCTCCGTCACCTTGTCTTGAATGCCGTCGATGTAGGTGATGATCTTCTCGTAGGTCTCCGCGCCGTTCTCGCCGATGCGCTGCCCGGTCTCTGTGACGGTCTTCTTGATATGCTCGCTGCCGTCCGCGTACTTTTCCACCGCCTGTTGCACCTTTGTGGTGATGCCGTCAACGGTGGTTTCAGAAATGTTGGTAAGGGTGCCCAACAGCGTTTTCGACATGTCGTCATAGGTCTTTGTGACCTTTGTGACCGTGCCGTTGACTTTGGTCTCGACCTGCTTAAAGGTCGTGGCAACACCGTTCACCATCTCCTTGCCGGTCGTGGTGGTGGTCTCGGTGATGCGGTCTTTGATCTTGCCCGCGCTGTCCTTGACCTTCTCGGTAAGGGTCTGGATGCTGGTGGTCACAGCGCCCAGCGCATTCTGCGCGGTGGTGGTAGCTGTGCTGGAGATGGACGAAATGACCGTTTCGGTGGTGGACTTGGAGCCGGAGGATCTGGATTTTTTGCCAGCGGAAGAGCCAGACGGGCTGGTTGTAATGGAGCTGCCTCTGTTGCCACTGGCTGCCGCTTCCGCCTGACGCTCCGACCAGCTCTTGTTGCTGATGCCAATGCCATTTAATGCATTTTCCCGCATCCTGTTACGGTTGCTCTTCCGGTTATTTGCATCCGCGTACTCTTCGTAGGTATTGAAGTCTGCTGTGGCGGCTTTTCCAAGAAAACGGTTGAGTTTATAGCTCAGCTGATCCAGCCATGTGGTGGCTTTGCTTGCGAAGTCCCTGAGAGCGTTTTTTGCCGTGTTGATAGGCTCCGTCAGGCCGGTGATCGCGCCTGCGAGACCAATCCAGCCGTCCGTTTTGTAGGCTTCCTGCGCCTTTACGATCAGATCATTCAGATTGCCGATTACAACGCCGATGCCGCCGGATAAATCGCCGGTCAGCAATCCGGCCAGCTGGCTCACGTTGTCCTTCAGGGTGGAAACGCGGCCATTCATGGTCTGGCTCTGGGTGTCCATGCTGTTGTAGTAACGCCCGCCCTCTTCGGATGCGGCCTGCAAAGCCTGCGTCAGCAGATCATAACTGATGGTCATTTTCTGCACTTCAGCAGTGGACTTGCCTGTGTAGTCGGCCAGAATGCCGTACACGTCGATGCCGGCATAAGCAAACTGCTTGATATCGGCCGTTGTAGCCTTGCCGGTGTTGGCGATCTGCTGCAGGTTCTGCGCCATGCGGTTCAGCTCGTCGTTGCCGCCGCCGGTCGCAGAGACCGCGTCACCCAGTGCCATGATGGTACTGCGGGCATAGGAAGCGTTCTCGCCTGCAGAGATCAGGTACTGGTTCGCCTTTGTCAGGGACTCGACATCAAACGGGGTTTTGGCCGCGTCTTCCTGGATCTGGCTCATGACCTGCTGGGCAGCTTCCGCGCTGCCCAACATGTTGGTAAAGCCGGTGGTGTATTTCTCGATCTGGGCGTTGTACTCGATGCCGGAAGAGATGAACCCCTCTGCGGCACTGAGTGCAGCGGAGCCGAGCTTCGAGAATACGTTCGCCATGACCGTGCCCTGTGTAATGGCGTTGGCCAGAGATTTGCCGGACGCTTTCTCCGTGGAGCTGGCAAAGCCGTCCATGCCGTTGTTTGCAGCTTTCAGCGCGGTCGTGGTTGCCCTGAGCTGTGCTTCTGCCTGTGCCAACATGGTCTTGAGGTTTTTGGTCTCAGAGGATGCTTTGCCGGTCTTGCCCACCGATTCGTTGTAACGTCTGGTCAGTTCCACTACGGCCTTTGCGGCCTTGCTGTACTCTCCTGACAGCGAAGAAACGGTTTTTTTCGTTTCGGATTGTACATTCTGGATGCCCTGCCGGTAGGCACTGTCGTCCAGCCCGAGGGTGGCGCTCAATTCAAAAATTTTCAGGCTTCATCACCCCCGTTCAAGCCATTTTTAATGCGTGCTATCACTTCATCAGCGGACGGCTGCGGCGGCTGTGGGCGGTTTTCCACAAGCCCGGCCACCATGTCGTACCACCGCTCTTCCGCGCCTATAAGGTGCGCCAGAGCGTCCGTCATGTACGCCTGATAGCTGAGTGTGATGCGCTCTTGCCGCAAAGTGTTCAGGCAGTGCTGCAAAATGTACGGCCTGCCAAACAGCCGTAGTGCGTCCGGACTGATGGAAGAAATCAGGCGTCTGTACCCGCCAGCACCAACGGCAGACACCAGAGCAAAAAATCCAGCACATCATCGTTGTTCAGCAGTTCTTTCACCGCGCGCATCTTCTTGAACGGGCCGATATTTTCAACCACTCCGTTTTCATCTACATCCGGCTCATAGAGCAGCGGAAGCAGCTTTGCGGTGGCAGCAGCATTGTCGAACAGCAAGCTTTTTGCCATAGCCTGAATATTCTTTTTTGCCTGCTCCTTCTTCTTCTGTTCCAGCTCCTCTGGCGTTTCCTCGCCGGTCAGGACCGGCAGAACCTTGCGCAGCTCCATGATCTTGGATTTTTCCAAGACCTCCTCTGCCACATCGGCAATCTGCCAGCAGTGGCGCAGAAAATCTTCATCGGACAGCTCTGTCAAAAATTTCATGCGGTGTCCTCCTTATGCTGCGGCCTTGGGGCTGTAGTACCACTCCATAGGCACGGTATCACTGCCAAGACGGGGGCAGCCGGTCAGGGTGACAGACAGATTGCCCTTGCCCTTGTCGGTGGTCTTGAGGGACAGGCCGCCGGTGGAGAGTGCGTTCATCAACTTGACGGCCACAAAACCGCCGTCGATGGTGTCGCCGACCCACCAGATGTCCTTAAAATCGCCGGTGCTGTCTGTCGGGTCCAGCGTCATACGGGGCGTGACTTTCTTGTCACTCACATCCGCAGCGCCCAGCGCCAGCTTGATAACGTCCGTTGTGACGTTCAGGGCGGTAAAGGCCAGCGTGCAGTCGTAGTCCTCGATCTGCATCAGCTCTGCGGTGTTTTTCTGGCAGTTGTCCACATCATCGCCAAGGTCGGTGATGTTGGGCTTGCACTCTGCCGTCACGCCGCCGGAGGTGGCGCAGATGATGTCTGCGTCCTGGATCTCGGTCGTGCCGGACGGGTCAAATTTGTTCAGCACGACACCGGCATTGATCTGCATGGACTCGAATGCTTTTGCGCTGATCTTGGTAAACTTTCTTGCCATATTGCTCCTTACTCGCAAAATTGCGTGATTTCAAAATTGAGGTATTCGCACAGATACCCTTCAGGCGGGTTGTCGAGGGGCTGTGCCCATGGGGTGCCTTTTTGCAAAAGAATAGCGCCGCCCTCACAGGAAAGCGTTATGCTGTCCTCGAGGGCTGCGCTGATCGTATCCTCGGTTTGCAGAATGGGGGCTCTGCCGCCCTTGCTGGGGTACCACAGCCGGGCGTGGAAGGATGCCGTTTCGTTCCACCCGCCGGGGATGGTGGGCTTGTAGGTCAGATAGGGCAGTGAAGCGGCAGGAGGGATGTTATCTTCCAGATAGCCGGGGATGCCAAAGCCGTTGAAAAACGTGTTCAGCGCCCGGTTGATGCTCTCAGACGGTCCCATTACGGCAGCACCGCCTTTTTGCACTTGACGGCCCGCAGTCCCATGCCGGATTCCGGCGGGGCCTTGGTTTCGTCTGCTGCGCTGGTGATCTGGAAGGTCTGCCCGTCGCTTACCCGCTTGATGTAGTCCGGGAAAGCCAGCGGAACGCCGGTGCTGACCAGCAGGGTATAGGTAGATGCCGTGTCAGCCTGCTCTGCCACCTGAGCTTCCACGGTGGTGTCGTGGCGTTCCACGGCCTCAAACTCGGGGCCGTCCTGCCAGCCGGAAACAAAGCCGCCCACGCCGTCCGGCTCATAGCTGCGGGTCTGAAAACGGTATTTTTTGGTAAAGCCCTGCATCACGGTGGATGCAGTGAACGCGTTGATCATGTCACATCTTCCTCCAATGATTGATCTCGGCCCGGAATTTGGTCTTGCCGTCAGCGGGCAGGCCGTCCGCGCCTGTAGCCATCGTGCCGGACCACCCGGCAAAAGACTGGGACACATACACGCCGCCGGACGGGAGCGCCTTGTCGTATGCGTCAATCTTTTCAGCCAGCGCCACGAAGTCAGGCGGCACGCGCATGGGCTGTACCGTCCCGGTGAAGGTCTCGGCGGTCAAATCGCCGTCCCCGGCCTTGTGCACGCCGTCGTTGAAGATGGATCCGCACACAAGGAAATACTGCCCCGGCACTACCCCGGCGGGCACGGTATCCGGCTCAAAAGCAAACTCCCCGGCAACGGGGTCGTCCGCCCGGTCAAAAAAATTGTGCGTGTAAACGCACAGCTCTGGGACGGTCATGGGGCGTCCTCCTTACAAAGGGGCGATCACTCGCCCGGGGTAATGGTCTCGACAGCGATACCGTCCAGATACTCAGCAAACAGGGTCACGCCCATAATGGCGTAGCTCTCGGAGGTTGCGGTGCTGTAGTTTGCCTGAGTGTGGAAGCCGATGAGGTTGCTTGCCTCGCCTGCGGTCCGGTAGACCAGACCTGCGCGGGCAAACTCGCTATCCGCAGGATCCACATAGTACATGACGATGTTGTCTACCGGGGTGGCAATAACCTTTCCCTTCGCGATCTCACTGTCGGACAGCAGGAAGATGGTGTTGTAGCCCATGAAGTCCTTGATGTACTGGAAGCCGAACTGGTTCTGCACGGTGATATTGGCATTGCCCAGATAGTCGTACACGTCCATCACGTTGACAAAGCCAACAACGCCGGTCACGGTGCGATGCATGGTCTTGAACTTGTTCTCGACCGCGCCCTTGGCATGTGCCAGCGCCATCTGGAAGGTCTTGGGAGTGCCCTTCAGGGTGCCGGTGTTCAGGAACTTGTAGAACTTATCCGTTACCAGAGCGGTCAGGTCGTACAGGAACTCATCATCGGTCTTCTGCACGGCGACATCGTAGCCGTAATTCTGGATCGCCTCAAGGGTGACAGACTTGCCGTACTTGTCGATGGTGATCTTGCCGTACTCCTTCTCCTTGACGGTGTACTTGCTGAACGGGATCTCTTCGCCCTCGCCCACGGTGCCGCTCTGCAGGGTGCCCTGTGCATACTTGCTTTTGAGCACGGTGCCAGGCTGCATCCGGATAGGGCGCATGATGCCCAGAATGGTGCGCAGATGGTCCCAGTTGCGCTGGAAACGGGCCACAAAGTCGATTTCACGCGCGGCTACGGTGATATCGGTGGTCATGGTGATATTTTCTTTTGCTGCCATGTATTAGTCCTTTCCGCCGCCTGTAAACAGGTCGGCATTTGCTGCAATGGCCGCCTGGCGCTCGCCGGCGTCCTTGATTGCAAAAATTTGGTCTTTGGTCATTTTGGAACCGGCGTTTGTGGGCGGGTTGTCCACCTTTGCGCCGGTGGTGGTCGTAGTGCCTACGAAGTCGCTCCAATCGGCTTTCAGGCTGTCGGTGTGCTTCTTGGCGTCCTTGACCTCGCCCTTATCGTCCAGCTCCAGCTTGTCGATATCCTCGCCAGACAGCCGCACGACCCGATCAGCATACTTGTCCAGCACCCCGGCGGACTTCAGCAGCTCCCGGAACTTTGCTTCCTTGGCTGCGTGGGTGTCCTTCTGGGTCTGCTGGGCCTTGTAGTCGTTCAGCGCCTTTTCAGCGGCTTCCTTGCCGCCGTTGGCTGCGTCCCGGTCCTTTTCGGCTTTGGCGAGGGCTGCGTCCTTCTCATCGAGCTGGTTCTGCAAAGTGTCCGTTTCCTTATGCAGCACGTCCAGAATTTTCTTGAGCTTGCCGCTGGTGTCGGTCGTTTCATCTTCCAGAATCTCCCGGAGAGTTTTGCGTTCGAGTGCCATGTGTTAGTCCTTTCTGCCCTTGCTCGGGCTGCCATGCTTGGCAATAAGGTTTATTTGCCGGACGTGCTGCCGGCGTGGTGCCGCTTGTGGGGCTTGAACCCACGGCCCCCGGATTAAAAGTCCGGTGCTCTGCCAGACTGAGCTAAAACGGCATAAAAAAGCGGCTGACGCTGTGCGCCAACCGCTGAGTATTTAGTTTTAGAGCGAAAATTCACAGTCTGTGGCTGTCGGATAGTCCTGCGCTTCGGACGGAACATAGACCAAAACAGAAATTTTGGCTTTACCCTCGCCGTATGCGTCATCACACATCTCCTGAAGCGCCTTGCGTGACTGAACACCAGCCGCAAACAACTCTTCGACTTTTGCAGCCTTGGGCCTGTTCTTTTTCTTCACCTCAAGCATCTGCATTTTGAGTTTTTCAATTTTTTCGGCAGACTTATGATAAAGCCTTTCTGCGTTTGCCTGCATTTTCACAGCAGCTTCAAGCTGCGCGCTCAAACTTTCAAGCTCTGTCATCCTTATATCTCCTTGTTTCCTTCTTCCACCGCGATTTCTCGCAGCTCTTCGATGTGCTCCTCCACCGCCGGGCGGAGGAATCCTTTACCCTCGTTGGCTGCTCTCATACCCCGGGTAAAGTGCCACTTGCCGTTGAAGTCCTTCCAGACCCACGGCGTTTTGCGCCCGTTGCCGTTTGTGGCGTGAACGCCCGTGCCCAGCTCCACATAGACGCTGTAAAACAAATTGCTGCCGATGGTCACGGTCTTTTTTGCAAGGTCGAGGGCATAGGTCAGGCTCTGCTTGAGCGCGCCGCCCACATAGCCCTCAATATGGGTGCTGTTCTCTGCGCCGGTAGGCACAAGCAGTTGGGCGTAGTCCTGCACTTTCATGCCCCAGATGGTCAGCACCCGCTCTGCCCATGAGTCCAGAGCTTCATGCAGCTGCGGGGTGTTGTCGGTGAATTTGATGTCGTAGTTAAAGTTCACGGTTCATCCCTCGGTTCTCGCTTTTTCTTTAAGATGCGACCGCACTCAGGGCAGAAATTCAGCTGACCGGCACGATGCGTTACCGTACCGCACACGCCTGCGCCTTTCCTGTGCGTTTTTGTGATAAGACTGACTTGAAACGTGGTGTAAAGGCCGTCCTCCCCTTTGGGGGAATTTTTCTTCCACCACGCAAGCCTCTCGCAAAATTTGCAAGGCTTCTTCTCATCCATGCTTTGCAGCCTCCTTTCTGCGTTTTCGCTCTTCTGCCCACCACATTTGCTCTTTCTCTTTGCCGCCCTTGGCCCTGTACCACTCGGTGTAATCCATGACGGGGGTGGCCTCTTTGGTCACATTGTCCCGCTGCATGGCGTTCTGCCGGGGATACTTGCCCAGTGCAGAGGACAGCACGCAGCGGCAGTGGTAGACCATCTCCGGCGCCGCGTTGGGGTCGCCGGGGCGCTGAATCTCGTAACCCATGACCTTGAACGGCTCGTCAAGCTCTGCTGTCTGCTGATCCAGCAGACGGTGCATCTCACGGGTACGGTAGTCGTGGGTGGAGTTCCACCGCTTTTTGACCTCGATGCCCAAAGCCTGGGCGTTGCGCATCTGCTGCAATGCCCCTGCATTCTGGGCGCTGGTAAGGGCTGTGATGGCGTTGCTCATGGCCCAGTGAATCTCTGTATCAGCCATGCCGTTGACGGCCTGCACGGCGATGTCGTGGACGCTCTTGCCCTGCACGATGCCCTGCATGACGTAGCGGTTGAACACCCGGGCGTCATAGGTGCGGTTGCTTTCGCTCTTGATGCGTTTGTTGGGCACCATGCGGGGGTTCTCTTTCAGCAGCAGCTTGACCGCTTCGGTGTTGTACAGGGTCAGCCCGAACGTCACGCCTGCGGCCTGTTCCAGCTCGTAGAAGGCCCAGTTTGCGCCAAAGGAAAAGATGTTGTATTGCTCGTCCCGGGCCAGCTTGTAGGCCGTCTGCTGGGCTGTGGTGCAAGTCTGCGTGATGCCGTCCAACTTGGCGTGCATCAAACCGGACTGAAAGACCTGATTTTGCAGCCAGATGCGGTAGTCGTCCTCTGTAATCTCGCCTGCATCCAGCTGTTCCCGCTTGCGCTCGTCCAGCGCTTTGTACTTTGCCAGAAACTCGGTCAGCTGCTCCTGCATCTCCCGGCGGGCAGTTCCGTACACCCGCAGGATACGGCGGCGCAGGCGGTTCAGCTGACGGGTAGAGATGCGGTCACGGTCGGTCATAAGCCAATCGCCTGCGCAACGGCCAGAAAGCACCCAGCCACAATGGCAAAATCAGCGACAAAAAGCATCACATCGATCAATCTTCCCAGAGGATCATAAATTTTTTTGTTTTTTTTCATCGGCGTCTTCCTCCTAGTCCACGGTCTCCCGTGTTGCGCTCTCAGCCATCAGCGCGGCCTTGGCCTGCTCCTTTTGTTCCGGGGTCAGGTTGGGCAGCAGGTCAATGGCCACGTCCTGCCCGATGATCGGTGCCTCAGAAATCACCGTTGCGACCTGCTCGGCGGTGTTTGTGATCTTGCTGCGGTTGAATGTCGGCATAGCGTTGTCAAAGCCAGCCAGTGCGCAGATCTGCCGGATAAACGGCTTGACCTGAGCCTCGAAGTCGTCCGCGTTCTGGTTCAGCGGTTCATAGGCTGCATCCAAATGGTCGTTGGTGCTGTCCGCGCTGACACAGTGCACATCAAGACCGCCGAAGTCCTCATAGACCCGGGTGTGGAGCAGCTCCAGCAGAGCCTGCCGGGCCGTCACGGGGATCTCGGTGGTGTATGGGGTGATCTTGCCGCCTTCGCTGGTGTCTGCGCCTGCAATGTGGTACAGATTCAGCTTGACAAGGAACTCCTGCAGTTCGTCATCGGTCATGCCGTTGAAGTTCTCGCACAGCCAGTAGATCTGCGAAAAGTCCTGCAGGTCATTGCAGAAGCCGGACATCACCAGATCGGTGTTGTCAATGTAGGCTTTCAGCCCCACAAGGGTGCTCTGGTGCAGGTCGGAGCCCCACAGCGGCACAATGGGAAGAGCGCTGTAGTTTTCGCCCTCTACGCTTTCCAGCCCGCCGCCGGGTGTGGTGACGGTCACGCTCTTGTATGACTGCTTCGGCGTTGTCTCCTGCATCACATTGCCGATTTTGCTTTCCGTGTACTCGGTAAAGCCGTCCAGCTCGTACAAGATATAGTGCATATCCGTGTCCGGGTTCAGCCGCCAGAAGCGCACGCCTGCCTGCAAAAGGCCCGTCTTTTCATCGTACAGGGGCGCAAACTCGGTCAGCTTGAAAACCACCAGATGGTCATTGTTCCAAAAGCCAAAGCTCTCGCCGTGGATCAGGGCGAAATATCCGGCCTTCTGGATCTGCTCATCAAAGTTCTGCCCCAGCCTGTCCTTGTCCACGCCATCGTCCGCAAAGACTACGCCGTTGCCGAGGGAGTAGGTCGCCCGCTGCTTGTTGAGCCGCCGAAAAAGATTGCTCTTGACCATATCGGGGCGTGGAGTGTCCTGCTTGGTGTTTTTGGACAGGCGTTTCAGCATCAAAGCGTAAGCCTGCGCGAAGCGTTCAGTTCCCGGGTTTTTCTGTGAGTCGTACAGGTCTGCATCCAGCGCCATCTTGTACGGTCCGGAACTGCAGTGCTGCTGCACGAACCGCCGGATGAAATCAGGCTGTTCCCCGGCGGCTTGCGCCTGCTGGAATGTCTGGAATGTGTATACAGTGCTCAAAATCAATCCCTCAGTTTCACAAGGCGCTTTGTGCGCACGAAATAGCGGATAGTGTCCATGCAGTGGTCGTTGACCTTCAGCACGGTGTCGTCTTTGTCTGGATCCCAAGCGTACACGCCAAACTCTTCCAGCGTGTGCTTGCAGTCTTTGTAGATCTTCAGCCGCCCGGTCTGCAGCATGGTCTGCACGTCCAGAATGCCGCTCAGGACGTCGTTGTTTGCGGGGGTCTGAGTAAAGCCGTTCTTGCGCAGCTCTGTAATCAGGGGCAGGGCAGAGGGGTCAACGATGATCCTCTCCGGCTTGAGACCATTCAGCCACGTCTTGAGATCTGTTACGTACTCGCCCACGGTCTTTTGCCGCTTCTGTTCGCGGCCGCTGTAGTAGTACTCCCGGGTGACGATCCAGCAGTCTGCATCTGCCTGCTTCTGGAACAGCAAAAAAACCGTTGCGTTCTGGGTGCCAAAGTCGCACGCCACATAGGCGCTCTTTGGTGACAGCTCCGGCAGCTCATCAACGACGTGCTTCTTGCGGTCGAACATGTCATAAACAAGACCCTCGGCCACCGTCCACAGGCCCAGAATGAAACGCTGATAAAAAACGCCGCTGTACTGGCTGCGGTATCTGGCCTTGATGTCCTCGGAAAGTGACAGGTTGTCGTCCATCGTGAAATGGAGATACATCACCTTTCGGGAACGGCATTTCCGCACCCACTCGAGATAAAACCAGTGCTGTGGGCTGCCCGGGTTGCAGTTGAACCAGAACTTTGACCCGGTGACAGAGCAACGGGCTGTGGCCTGATTGACGAAGCTCTGCGGCATCAGGGCCACCTCGTCGAAGAATACCCCGGCAAGGGTGATGCCCTGGATCAGGTCCTGGCTGCTTTCGTCTTTGCCTCCAAAGAAGTAAAACTCGTTGACTTTGCCGCCCTTGCTGACGGTCATGCAGTTTTCTGCCCGGTGTTCCTTGACGTTGTAGCCACGGGCTGCAAGCTGCTGCTTGAGTGTGCCCAGCACGTTGCGCCGGAAGCTGGCAATGGTCTTGCCGCACATGGCGAACTGCTGCCCGTTGTAGCAGGTCATGGCCCACTGGACAAAAGAAAAGCTCATGGCAAAGGTCTTGCCTGAGCGGATAGCTCCATCAGCAATGATGCCGTTGTAACCGCTGTATGTGCTCTGCGGTGTCCACCAGCTCAAGACCTGCTTTTGCCGCTGGCTGAGGGCTTTCCATCGAAAACCGTTACTTTTCCGCATGGTCGTCCTCTTCCTCTGGCAGCATCTCCACGTCATCCGGCGGGCTGGTGTCTGCGGCAGCGCTCAGGGCCTCAAGCAGGCCATCGTCGTCATGCTCCTCTGCCCTCGTTTCTTCCGGCACACCTGCCCACTTTTCAGGCCGCCGGTTTTTCAACCAGAATATCTGAGCCGTCACGTTGGCTGGAACGACGACCTGTTCCTCTGCATACTCGATGCGTTCTTCTTCAAGCCGCTTTTTTCCATCCACCATGACCTTTTTCAGTTTGATGGGCTTTTTTACGGTTACGGTGCGGGTCTTGCAGCTTTCGAACAGCTCATTCTCCACAATGTAGTCCGCAACTTCTCGGCCTTTTTTTAAAGCTTCCGATAATTCGGAAAATTTGTTTTTCCATTCGCAGAGAGTGGATACTGAAATTCCTATATTCCCGGCAATCTGCTTGTCTTTCAGGCCATCCCTTGCCCAACCGCGAAGCAGCGTTAGCCCTTCCGGTTCTAACCACTGCTCGAATTTACCTTTTCGGCCAATCTTAGCTCACCTCTTTTACAAGAACGGCCTTTTCTCCCGTGAGATCTTCCCATCGCTTCACAATGACATCAACGTACTTCGGATCATACTCCATCAGATAAGCTGTTCTTCCGTTCTGTTCGCAGGCGATCAACGTTGTCCCGCTCCCCCCAAACAGGTCAAGGACAATATTCCCGCTTTCAGTGTTGTTCTTGATTTGATAATCAAACAGCGCAACCGGTTTCATGGTTGGGTGCAACTCGCTCTTAACCGGTCTGTCAAAATCAAGAACCGTTGTCTGTTTCCTGTCGCTTGTCCATAGATGTCCTGCGCCATCTTTCCATCCATACAGGCAAGGCTCATGCTTCCACTGGTAATCCTGCCGTCCAAGCACCATGCTGTTCTTCACCCAAATGAGCGTCTCCCGAATCTCCCATCCCGTCTGCTTGCACGCCTGTCGGAAAATAAGTCCTTTGCTGTCTGCGTGCCAAATGTAAAACACCGCACCAGGTCTCATCACGGCATCAGCTGCAGCGAATGCTTTTGACAGAAACTCCAAGAATTCATCTTCGGCCAACGAATCGTTTTGAATTCGCAGATTTTCACTCGTTTTTCCGACATAGCTCACTCCGTAAGGCGGATCCGTAAGCAACATATCTGCCTGCGCCCCCCCTATAAGGGCTTTGACGCTTTCTGCATTGGTGCTGTCCCCGCACATAACGCGATGCCTGCCGCACTTCCAGATATCACCCAGCTTCGCCTTTGGAGGTGCAGCTTCGTCAACTTCTGGAGCCTCATCCTCAGCAACCTGCGTTTCTTTGCTGTCACCAGCAGGAAGATCAAAATCAAAGTCAAAGTCGCCAAAGTCCACTTCTGCCAGTTCCTGTTCAAGTTTTCCGAAATCCCACCCAGACATTTCACCGGTCTTGTTTGCGAGGATACGGTATTTCTGCTTCTGTTCTTCGGTCAGGCCGGTGTAACGAACCACATCAGCAGTGTTCACATGGAGCTGCATCAGAGCAAGACGGCGGGTGTGTCCGCTGAGGATGACGTTGTTCTCGTCCACCTCGATGGGGTCAAGTGCGCTGCACTGGCGCATACTTTCCGCACAGGCGTTCACGGCTTCCGGGGAGATCACGCGCGGGTTGTTTTCATACGGAACAAGATCTTCGACCGGTAATTTCAGCAGCTCTTTCTGAATCATGTTATTCTCCTCCCGTGCAAAAGAAAAACCGCCCGGAAATCCGAACGGTCAAAATATCAAAATAAGCAGCGCCCGTGCATTCAGTGCGTTGGACATGCGTCAAACGGTGGGCACTGCTGCATCCGGAACTTTCGCGGCCGGATGCCCCGCTATTGCGCGGCCCCCTCATAGGGCACGCAAGCACTCCCGGCAGGGCTCGAACCTGCAACATGCGGTTTTGGAGACCGCCGCTCTACCGCTTGAGCTACCGGAGTATAAAAAAGCCGCCCTTGGAATCGAACCAGCCGTGTCTACACACACGCGCCGCGCTCCAAACTGCGCTCAGGCGGCATATAAAAACAGCTCCGGTTCGCCGCCGGGGCTGTTGGTTGGCGCACATCCTGTCAGGAAAGCTACACCTTGGCAAGGATTCTAAGGCCTTTTCTTGGCACGGGAGGTTACACGTGCGACCTTGCGGGTTGTCTAGTCCATGCGCCATACGGTGCGATACGGCGGAATCGAACCGCCTCCTGTCTCTCATGAGCGGCAGGCTGCCTTTGTGTCAGTGTATCGCATAGAAGCAGCCCGCGAAACGTGAAGAGAGAGCAAAGTCCGGTACCTGCAAGCAAAAAAGGAGGAAAATGCCAAGAAGGGACACGTTTCGGAGGCTGCGTGCATCGGTTTGCCTTTTGGCTTTTCCGATGATACAATTTTACACCATGCGATAGTGAAACCGCAATGTAATGACAGTGCAATGTTTTTAAAGGCTCAGCTCCTCCATTGCTTTGCGCCGCAAGACATAGACCATACGCAGAGAATAATTCATGTCTTTTGCGACCCTGTCCCACGTGAGACAATCGAGATAGTACTTGTACAGCACCGTGTATGCTTTCTCGTTCTGGATCTGGGAAAGCGCGTTTCTGATCTCAAGAAACAGCCTGTCGCAGACCGCTCTTTGCTCATAAGCGCGGCGCTCCGCTTCCTCCTCACGTTCCACCGCCCGGGCAAGGCTCTGGCCATCTTTGCTGCCGCCGGGGGCCGCGCTGATGTTCTGGGTGATGTGCTGGGTGGCCTCCTGTGCTTCGGCCAAACGGTCAGACAGCAAGTAGTATCTTTTCTCTGCTTCGCGGTAGCGGTTCAGCCACGCCTTAACGGTGCTGTAATCGGTTCCGTCCGGCTTCGGTGTGTCGGTGTCAGGTGTCCATGTGCGTGCCATTGTTTTCCTCCTTGCTATCAAAAATCTCAAAAGTGACTTTCAGCGTTTTGCCGCCACGGACTTCCCATGCCTTTTGAATTTCGGTTTTGTTGTCACGCATCATTTCCGTGATGAAATGCCCCATGACCGCCGTAATCGCTTCATCGGTCACATCTGACTTGTTGCGCCACATCTTCAAGCCATCTTTTCGAGGCGGTGCCATCGTTCCTGCATAGATGTTTCCAAACATCCCACATCCAACATGATATTCAGCCATTTTCGTCCTCCATTTCTTCAATCTCAATTTCAACCCGGGGTTTCTCCCGGTCAAGCTCCACCCGGCTGCCATCGTGGGCGGCAACGATCTTGCTGTTGTCGTCCTCCAGCACGCGGGCTTTCACCAGAATGTCCGTGGTAGCCTCGATGAGGTTTGCCAGATCGACCCGGCGGGCGGTCTTCATGTAGTATACGCACCGCACGTTCACACGGGCAGAGATAGGGCTGTTCGGCCTTTTGATTTGCCGCAGGCAGTCCGTCTCATAATCCACGTAGGCCTTGCTAGGGGCCACAAAGCGCCCACCTGAGCGGCTTCTGAGGATGCGGGCAGAGTTTTTCTTGGTGCGGGGGTCGCCGTAGAGGGTCAGCTTCATCTCCCGTCCTCCACATAAAACCAGGATTGCGGTGGTCGCTCAATATCTACAGGCTCATAGCCAAATTTTGTTGCCCGTAGTCTTGCGAAAGCACTTAACGGTCGTGGGCGGTCGTAAATTTTCAGGTCGGAAATGTGCCAGCCATACAAGTCTTTCAAATCTGCATAACTCATCCCGGACTTCCATCCGGCATAGTCTTTGACTTGCGGTACTGTGAGACAGCTTCCAGCAATTGCAGATTCGATATCTTCTTTGACGATGCAGTACTCAGGGCCGATGCGCCGGATGTCATCACAGATGAACTCTCCAATAACCATCTGTGTATTACCGCGTATGCTGTCCGGCAGTAGCTTATTGAACTTTACGAACACAGGCTTTCCGTGATGGATTTCGCCGTCCATCGTTTCTTCGCCATCCTTGAAAATGGTGATGAGTTGCTGCGGAGCTTTTGTGCAGTAGATGTACACCTTGAACGGCGTTTCCAGTTTCGGACGGGTCTTGCGCACATCAATGGTTTTTTGCCCCCGAATGATGAGGTCGCACCATTCAGGCCGAATGCTCATCAAGATAGCCTTCATTTTTTCATCATCCCTTCCATGGCCAGCTGCTCGCACTGCTTTTCTGCTTCCCGGCGCTGCTGGTCATACTCAAACAGCATATCTGCGTACTCATTGCCCACCCGGCGGATGGCCGTTTCCAGCATCTCTGTCACAAGGTCGTGGTACTTGTCCGCGCCCTTGCGGCTGTTTCTGGCAGCTTCCCGGGCTTCCCAAAGGTCGGTGAGTTTGTCCCGCCTGTCGGCGGTGATCTCGCCATAGCCGTAGGCATCCTGGATCTGCTCCATGCTTTCCCAGCCTTCCAGCTCAGCAAATGGGTCAGCTTCAGCCTTTGCCATGCTGCGGGCTTTGGTCTTTTTCTTGACGTACCGCGTTAAACCGTCTTGGATTGCTGCGCGGGCATCGTCCATTGCTTTCCGAACGGCCTTGACCTCGCGCTCTTTTTTAAGCTGGTCCGGCTGACTGGCCCATTCTTCCATCAGCTCAGACTTTGTTTTCGGTTTCACCTGTCCGCACCTCCGTTCGCTCCCATGTACCGCTTGCGGCCTTTTTCCCGATGCCGGTCCTCATGGTCGCGGTGATAAACACCGACGTGCCCGGTCATGGCTTGGTTGTATGCGTTCTCAGCTTTCAACTCCAGCTTGTACTTATGGTACTGCGGGCAGCTGTCGTGACAGATCGGGTGCCGGTCGGGGCAGTCTTTACATGTCAGGTTGGTCATGTTCGGCTTCCTCCTCGTTAAACCAAAGGCGTGTTCCACATCCTGGACAATATTTATCGAGGTAATAATCATCGTTGCATTCATACCCGCAAACGGGGCAAATTGCCGTACATGCATTTTCACGCCAGTAAAGCTTTTTGGGGTGTTCGCCCGGCCGTTTAGGCATGGGCATCCAGACCGGGAGGTTTTCCGGGAAAGCTGCCACCATGTTCCACGGCCAATTTGTTATGAAGCCGTCGCTGGGGTTGTTGTTGATGCTCAGGACGTCGCCGTCTTCATTTGCATCAGCCTTAGTCGGTGGCTCTTCTGCGGTCTTGCGCCAGCGCTGGACATCTGGGACGACTGCCGGTTCATCTTCCAGCACATCCATCGCGTCCATAATCTGACACGCTCGGCATCTTACGCCGTTGTAATTTTCGCAGCCACAGCAATATGCCGCTTTGATGTTTGCGATGGCTTTTTCGCGGTCGATAAATTCGCTCATTTTTCAATCTCCTTCCTTGTCGGTTCACTCGCCCGCAGCCTTGCCGCTTCACGGGGGGCGGTGGTGATATCGGCCTGCGCCTGCTTCAAAAACTCGGCACGGCGGTATGTAAGGTCTGGCATTTCAGCCAGCTCTGCAAGCCCTCCAACGCTCCCGGCATAGGATTTTGCCGCCGGGGGGAGTTGGTCATACAGGGCTTTCAGCTCTTTCTGCCCGTCACTACGCAGCAGCCCGCCCTTTTCGTCAATGCCGATCACCATCGGGAACTTTCGCCAGCTCAAAAATGTCTGTGCCTTGCGTGCCGCTACAGCCAGAGCTTCCCATTCAGCGGACGGGTCAAGACACTGGGAAAGCTGCTTGAAGATGTCGGCCACCGTGACCGGATAAACGCATACCCGGTTTGCCGCCAGAAAAGCCCGCTTGACAGTATCGCCGTCATAGTCGCCAAACTGGTACGTCCACACATCGATGGTGGTCTGCATCTCCTCATCGGTCAGTGGCTTAGATCCCAGCTTGTACAGCACAAAATTCATGCGAATCAGTTTTGCCACGTCTTCCCGTGTCATGTCTCAAACCCTCTTTCTCTGTCCATCTTTGCCAGCACCCGGGCAAGCTGGTCGTCTACGGTCTCGGTTGGCTGCTTTCCTCGCGGTCTGGCTTGTCGGCTTTGTTCGTTGGCTTCCACGTCCCCCGGGGTGCGTATCCCGTCTCGTTTCCAGCCGGACAATATGCCGTTGATGTAGTTCCACGAGCGCTTTCCGGCTTCTGTGGCCTTGTCAATCGCCAGCAGGATCATCTCTGTGCTGTACTCCTGCCTCCACTTCTGCAGCTTGTCCAGCGCAGAGCGTGGGAAGTCCCCAACGGCCTGCTGATAATGCTGGACGATTTTAGAAAGTTCTACGTCAACGGCGGCGGGGGCGGCGCTATTATATATATCCCCGTTAGGGGATATAACAGTTCCAGTTCCAGTAACAGTTCCAGTTCCAGTTCCAGTAACAGTTCCAGTTCCAGTTCCAGTAACAGTATCATTATAGTTACCACTTGCTTGCACTTGGTAGCATGTGCAAGCATTTGCTGAACTTGCTTTCATTTGAGCAGCACGGGCTTTTCCGGCTTCCCGGCGCTTTTGCTTGACGTTCTCGTACTTTTCCGCAGCCGAATCCACACCATTGCACATGAACCGGAAATTTCCGCGCATTCCACGATCGGAAAATGTTGGCTTTTCGCCCGTTCGGACGTACTTTGTCAAAGCCCGCATTAGCTGTCCTACTTCGGCATCCGTGTACTCTTCCAGCGCGTCGAACCAGTCCAGATACACGACAAATGACTTTTTTTCTTCTTTTGCCACTTGCTCACCTCCTTTGCACGCCCGTATAGCCAGATAGCACAGCTTACAAGATCAGAACGGTAGATCATCCGCGTCTTCGTTGATGGGGTCATACTCGGTAGATGGAGCCGGTTCTGGCGCGGCAGTGCTGTGCAGTGCGTAATCCGCAAGCGTTTCGCCGGGGTACATCTGCGCACCCTGCAGATCTGCCGGGTTTGCTGCCGGTTCTGCAGGTTCCGGCGGAGGGCCGGGCTGTGCCATCATGTCGATCATCTGCTGCAGCCATCGGAATGTCACCAGCCCGCCGGGCTGAACATCATCCGCGTCCACGTCGTAATAGATCTTGCCGTTATACTCCCGCTCTTTCAGCTTTTGAGCAAAAACTGTGACCTGATCGCCTTTCTGCAGCATGCCGTCCCACTGGTCGATGCCGTGCCAGAGGTTCACGCCCACAAAGAAGCTCTGCCATTTGCCGGATTCATCCTGTGTGCGGCTGGCTTTCAGGTCAAACTTCAGCACCCGCTTCTGCCCGGCATCCCGGAGCACCGGGTCTTTGGCGATCTCGCCGTGCAGCATGATGCCGTTCTTGGTCTGGACGATCATGCATCATCACCGCCAAACGGATCATCGGCGTTTTCCTCTGCAGAGGGTGCATCCGAGGCAGGGATCAGGGTGCCTGCTGTCTTGCGGTGGCGGTGGGAGCCTGCGTAAGGATCCAGCACCGGCAGTTCTTCAGGCGGCACCTCACGAGCGGCGCCTTCAGCGTCCACACGCACCTCGCTCTCATCGTACAGAGCGCCGAAAGTAGAAGGAAATGCTTCACGCAGGGCGTGCACCAAAGCCACCTTGCGGATCATGGTAGCCTTTTTGCCGTTCCAAAGAGACTTTCCGGTGTCGTATTCACTGAGCTTGACTTCCTCGTAGCTGGCGCGGGTGCGGTCCTTACGGTAGACCTTCGCCCAGCCGCCGAGAAGGGTCTCGCCGCCGTTCCCATCATAGACGATGGAACCCTCACGGTTCAGCAGCTGGCCATCTGCGGTCAGGACGATCACGCCAGCTTCAAAACCATCGTAGGCCGGGTTGCGCTCGGCCATCTGCAGATAACAGTTCTTGCCCAGCACGATGGTGCTGGCGGTGTCCTCGTTCTTGTTGTCGTAGTGGATCAGATAGGCTTCCTTGGTGAAGGGGTTCAGCTTGTACTGCTTGCAGGTCTCCAGAAAGATTTTGCATTCAGCATCGGTGGCTTTGTCGCAAATAAAACGCCGTACTTCGTCAAAACTGACGACGAGGTGCTGGCCATCGGCAGCAGTGATCTCCACCGGAACGGACGGGGATGCGGCCTGCATAGCGGTGCTGCCTGCACGGTTGGCATTCTGAATGGAACGGTTTGCCAGAGCCTGTGCGTTGGAAACGGACGAAGTAGGCGCGGGTGCGCCGGGACGAGTAAGTGCCATAAGTAACTACCTCCAAAATTATTTGATCGAACCATAGCGGAAGCCGCGCTCTGCGGCTCCCTGCTTGAACCATGCAATGTCCTCCCGGGTGAACTCCACCCAGAAGCTGTATTTCTTGCGGACCGGAGCCTCCTGCTGTTCAGGCTCTGCGAATCTCTGAAGCATGCTGAAATCCAACCTGCCATCCGGCGTGATGGATGCATTGGCCTGCGCCGTTTGGACCGCTTCTGCGGCGATCTGGCGTTCTTCTTCGGTCGGAGGGATAATGACCGGAGCGGTGGCCTGCACCCGCTCTGCGGCCATTCTCTCGGCTTCTGCGCGGCGCTGGGCGTCCCGGGCATTCTGGCGGCGGCTATGCTCCACAAGGGCGGCGTTCAGATTCAGTTCACGCAGATACTCCGTGGTGCAAGCCTCTGCGTCCTCTCCGCAGGTCTCCCGGATCAGACGCAGCTCCTCCCGCCGGGTCTCCACGCTCTTGCGCAGCTCCCGGCCGGCCTTTGCCAGATCATAGGTCTTGTTCAGCCACTGGGGAACAAGCAGGCGGTCAAAGGGGATAAGCTCCCGCAGTTCTCCGATGCAGTCGGCATAGACAGCCCGCAGCGCATCCTGCTTATCCTGCCTCTCGGCTTCCTCCACAGCCTTGACCTGCTGGTCAATGGCACCGGAGACGGCCTTACACTGGCCCTGCATCTGCTTGGCGCTCTGCAAGAACTCTTCCAGCGGCTTCATGTAAAAGGCCTTTGCACTGCGGGCAGCATCCGAGAGCTGCTTGTCCAGCTTGTTCACGGCTGCGCGGTCGGCCTTGGCATCCTTGATGGTCTCCGGGGTGTAGACGCGGCCAGTGTAGGCGGCCAGCATCTCGGTCAGGTTCTGCTGCACCTCGGCTTCATTCCACCGGATCGCGGGCAGTTCCGGGTGCTCCACCCGGACGGTCAATTCTTCTTGCATAAATATTCACCTCGCATACACAACGTTCATATCAGCGTCAAACACCCTGTACAGCCGTTCGGGCTTTCTCTTTGCCAGTTCATCGGCAATCACAATTGCATCCGAAGCAACCGGAAATTGCTGTTGCGAAACAAGCGCTGGCGGCTCTTGCTTCACATCGTAAATTCTCAAAAGTGCCACTTGTAAAACCTCCTGTTTTATGTTATTTTTGTGGTGATGGGCGGCGAAACTCATCACCCTTGAGCTTGTCCGTGTTAGCGCACGGGTAGGCTCTTCTTTTTTTGTGGCGTATCGGCGGCAGACTGTCCACCTCATCACGTCGGATGCGCTCTTTCTCAAAAATGTACTTGCGAGCCCGACGCCTGCCGTTGCGGCTGTGGCTGCTCGCAGACGCAAAGCTGTTTGCACTTTTGTAACCCAGCCGCCTTGCGCACATCTCAGACGTACCGCTGGCGATCAGGTCTCCGGTCTTGGCATCATACACGGTGTACCACATGACATGGAGGACAGTGTCAGGCATACGTGATCTCCCCGGACTCCTCTTGCAGCATCTCCCGCACGTTGTCCATTTCTTCGGCGCACATCTCATAGACGTTTGCCCGTGCGGAGTATCCGGCCCGGACAACAATGTCGTCTGAGGCTTCGGCTTCTCGCCTGCAGCGTTCGGCAAGCCGCGTGTAGGACTTGACTTTGCCCTCAACGTACTCTTTGGCCGTCATCATGCCCCACGCTCCTGATTCTCCGGATACTCTGGGTTACGGGCGTGGGCGCGGTTGATCTTGCCGTACTTGCGCCGCTTTGCGGCTCTCTCCCTGTCCTCTGCGGCAAAGCCCAGACGAGCCAGCAGAACAGCGGCCAAAATCAGCACCAGCGACACCGCAAACAGCGTGCCGGAGATGTATCCGGTGGTCTGCGCGGTACCCTCTGCGCCCATAGCTGCACCCATTCCAACGCCGCCAAAAATGACAGCCAGCCAGTAGTAAGTAGTGGATTTTAGTTTCATTCTTTCGGGTCCTCCTTTGTGTAGATCTTCTCAAGTTTGTAGAAATCCTTCATCCACGCCATAAATCCGGCGCGTGAGATCAGCGGGGCGGCGCTCTTGGTGTCAATAGACGGCACCGCCCATGCCGGGAAGCTGCCGGCCTGAATCATACCAGTAAAGATCGGCTCGCTCACCGAAATGTTATTGTCACGCATGATCTGGCAGCACTCTGCAATTCCCATGCTCGGCTTCATTGCCGCACCCCTCCTTTTTTTCTCTCAGCTTCCGCTTCATCTGGATATGCTCCAACCGCTCCGGCTGCCTTGCATCCCAGCGCTGTTCAAGCCAGCGCTTGTTGTAGTGCTTCTTCACGGCTCGGCCTCACTTCTTAGAGCTGCCAAAGCTGCCGATGAGCCAGAGCGCGATCCACGCCGCCGTTCCGGCGGCCCAGGTGAACGTCCAGTGCATCAATGCGCAGATGGCCCACACGGCGGCACAGGTAACGCCCCACGAGATGCCCAGAATGGCGGCAAACGCGATGATGATCGATAGTACTTCACCCATTGTTCCGCGCCTCCTTTGCGACTCTCTCAGCTGCCTGTGCCGCTGATTCCGTGCACCACTTGCCCGCTGGGGCGGTCTTGCGGGGGTCATCCTGGGCTGCTGCAGCTTCGTCCTCTTCCAGCAGCTTGTTCAAATCGGTCAAGAACTGGCCGCACATATCTGCCTGCGCAGGCTCTGCAAGCCGGATGATAAAGCCGCCGTCTAAGAAGCTCTTTTGTGCTTGGATGGCCGCTTTCGTTTTGTAATAGTCTTCGAGATACTGATACTTGCCAATCAGCTGGCAAACTTTATCGCGCATCGTGGTTTTCATAAAAATCCTCCTTGCATCAATGACGCAGCACAACATTGGACGAATGAACCAGATAGGTCACACCGTCAATTTTCACTTGCAGCTGGTCGCCCTCGTAATCGTCCCAACTATTCAGCTTGCCCTCGACAATCGTTCCATCGGGCATTTTCAGCTGTGCCCAGTTGTATTCATAAGTCAAATCGATGACCTGCTTATTGCATCCGGCCATCAGCAAAGCGCTTGCCAATACGGACGCTACGCCAACAATAACTTTTTTCATGCTCGTTTCTCCTTTTAATAAAATGTTCAATAAAATGCCTTCTCTTTGCTTTGCCGTCGCGGTGTGTCGCGTTGCCATGCCAATGCATCCGAAGCAAAACCTTGCCGCAGCGAATCGTTACGGTGCACCACTTTTCCTTTGCAAATCACATCAGCGCTTTTCTCTGCCATTCCTTCGCGTCGCCATGCTCTGCTTCGCCTTTGCCTTGCCTGTCTGTGCTTCTCAGTGCCACTGCACAGCAGTTCACCTCATAGCCGTTGCCACGCACCTCTCTGCCTTGCTCAGCCTTTGCAACTCAATGCAGAGCTTTTCCGTTGCAATTCTGCGCCTTGCTTCGCCACACCATGCCTTGCCATTCAATTCCTTCGCCACGCGTCGCCGTACCATGCCTCCGCGAATCAGGGCCGTCAATGCCATGCCCTTGCTCTCAGGCATTCACCTCATAAGCGATGTAGGTAAAGCGGCCCTTTCCGCTGTTGCGCCACTGGCCAATGCCCCGGAGCTGGCCGTAATCCAGCCACTCACGCACAACCTTTTCGTGGCTGTCGTCAAGGAGGGTCACGTCAAACTCGCAAGTGCTGCCCGCCGGGATTTGCTCACTGTTGGCAAGGCTCACGCGCTCGCCCTGTGCGGTCTGGGCACGCAACGGACGCTGGCAGTCGGTAATCTCGCCGTTCACATGAATGGGAATCATGCGGGGCTGAACGAAGATCAGGCCGTCAATGACCTTCTTGTAAGCGGTCAGCTTGCCGCTTTCGTTCACGGCCTTCTTCTTGCCGGTTTCGGTCTTGCCGCCGATGCGGGAAAGCATGCCGCAAGCATCCTTAAACATGCCTTTGATCTGGTAATCGTAAAAGATCGGATTTCCGTCCGGGTCACGCGGGAAAACGGTCATGCCCTTATCAGCTACCGCATCAGGGCCAAGAGCCGCCACTTCATCCTCGATGGTTGCAGCATCCGGCGACTTGCTGGCGATAAACTCGCGGGCCACATTGGGATTTGCGGGCCATGTACCCAGCACCGGCTCAATAAACGTAGCTTTCACATGCAGTTTTTTCATAATAGTAACCTCCAAAATATATTGCTTACGCCACGCTGTGGCTTTACCGCTTCACAAACTGGTTCACAAAGTAGATCTGACCTTTGCCGGTCACTTTGGGTGTCTTGTTGATGCTGGTGTGTCCATCGGAGTGCACCACGGTGGTCTCCTTGATCTCAAACAGGCCCTGCTCCACGGCCCGCTGTGTGGGCATGTTGTAGTCGCTGCGCTTGGGGTCTTTGATAAGGTAGCCGCGCTCCCGCATCCAGCTGAACAGCCGGTTCTGCCCGATCTGCACGCCGTTCTGGCACAGCAGCTTTGCCAACTCGCCCACAAGGATGCTCTTCTTGCTGGCACTCACGGCATCCGCAAAGATGCCCTTCGGGGTCAGCTCTGCAATCTGCCTGTCCTTGTGCTCAAGCTCATCGTGGGCGGCAATCAGGGCCTGTGCCATCAGCTCAGAGCGAGAAAGCTGCGGGCGCTGTGCCAGCTGCTTTTCCATGGCGTTGAAGGCTTGGATGTACTTCAGCTTCCATTCCAGCGCTTCCTTGCCGGTAAAACCCATCGCCAGCAGCGAAAAGCCGTCCCGGTTCATCAGGTACATGGGGTACTTCTTGCCACGATTCTCAAAGTCGGAAAGATGGAACATAGATTTGGCGGCGCAATTTTGCGCCACGAGATTGTTGATGGCTTTGAGCACGTCCTTGTGCTCTTTGCCAAAGTTCTTGGCGACTTCCCGACTGGAAACAACTGGCTCGCCGTTCTGTGTGGATAAGATAATGTCGTTCATTCAGGCTTTCCTCCTTCCTCATCGTAGACCACAAGCTCGTTCAGTGTGACCTTGAAATACTTTGCGAGCTTGAGCAGCTGTGAAAGGCTTGGCCCGTAAATCGAGCGCTCCCACTTGCCGATTGCGCCGTTGCTCAGGCCTGCCGCCGCCTCCAGATCGGTGCGGCTCAGTCCGTGCAACTTGCAAAACTGGTCAATTTTTGATACATTCACTAGCAATTCTCCTTTCCGGGCTTGAAAATCACTAGAAAATATGCTACTATGTAGTTGCAAGGTACAAAGTGAATAAAATCTAGCGTCTGCCCGATATAATATTGTCAGGGGCTTTGGTTTTGTTTGCTCCTTACGCTCTCTATTATATAGCCTAATTTTCTATCTGTCAATAGAAAATTAGGCTATTGGAGGAATTTTTTATGCGTTCTTTGCCTGAACTGGTGGAATTTATCCGTGTATCGTGTAAAAATCAAGGAAGCTCCATTACAAAAATGGAGAAAGATTTGAAATTTGCCAACGGAACAGTAGGAAAATGGGCTAATGGAAAGCGCTATCCGCCGAAAGATAAGCTACTGCTTGTGTCTGATTTTCTACGAATTTCTATTGAAGAGCTTATGGGCGAAGAGCAAAAAGAAAAGCCCACCCCCGGTGAAGGGAGTGGGCTGGATGCAAGGTTTGACGAGCTGCTAAGTCAGATGACCGATGCAGACCGTGCAGATCTTCTGGAGTATATGGAATTTAAGGTTGCAAAGAGGAAGGAAAACCCCAATGGCTGAGTTTTTGGACAAAAAGAGCCTGGCTCTCCTATTATATATGGAGAAGCACAACGGGAAAATGAACCAGCACGAAGTCTGTCTCATTTCCGGCGAGGATTTCAGTTTCAACGGCCAGAATCGGTACATTCAGAACTTGAAGGGCCGTGGTCTGATTGATGAGCGCCGCAAAGAGTACATTCCTGACGGGGTGGGTGGTTTTCTTCCCAGCGAGTACATTTATTCTCTTCCGCTAGCTGGAGAAGCCTATCTTCAAGAACTTCGAGCAGATCGGGAGAATCAAATACTTCAGGCCGCATTGGATTTGCTGGTGTCCATCTTCGGCCAGAAATTTTAAGGGCATCACAAACGCGGTCAAATGCTTCGTGCAGCTCTTCCGTGGTCTTGCCCTTTCCGCATCCGTAGTTGAAGCAGTAACACCCGATTTCAAGAGAGCACCGGTGGTCACAATTTGCGCACTCTTCGCTTTTGATTCCGGGCAGGCCGGACGCTTCCGTTGCCAGAAGAGCAAAAATTCTGGTTTTGTACCGGCCCAGTTCAATCTCGTACTTATCCACAGATTTACTCCTTTCTGCTGTTGAGCAGGCTTTCCGCATAGGAAAGAACCTCTTGTTTTTCCTGTGCCGACAGAGAAGAAAATAAAGCTTTGAGGCGGCACTTTTCTTCCATTGTATCACATTTTGCAAACTTTGTGCTATTTTCTTGCACTTTATTTTCCCCCTTTGGCATTTTCCTTGATAATTTAGCTTTTTAGGCAGCTGGTTGGCTGCCTATTTTTGTATATGAGGTGGTTATTATGAAAAGAAGAACGTTTCTTGCATTGGGTTTGACTGCGGCTTTGTCCATTCCTTTTGCCATGACGGCTTTTGCAGATGGGAACCAGTACAAAGTGGGTCAAACAGTCGAGTTTTCCGGACGAACCGATTTCGACTATTTTTACACTTATACCGCGGAGGATTATTCCGTTTATCCTTTTCCTGAAACCGATTACAAATGCTTTTCCGTCATAGATGAAAGTGGGAAACGTTTTTATGCCGCTGTAAAAAGTGTACAGTATGAGCACGCGAGAACCGCATTTGCAAATCAAACTTTCACTTTTAAAGGAAAATATCAGCAGACAGCCGGTGATGGAGCTCCGATTATTCTTATCAGCCAAAAAATCACATTTAATGAAAAAAATCAAAAAATAGAGACCTCAATAGGCAAGTGTATGTGGGATGTTACCGATTGTGGCACAACAAGCGATAGCGTTTTTCGGACGTTGCATGATGTATATGCCGACATCACCATAACGCTTGCGGACGATGGCTCATACCTGTCAATTGATACAAATCCATACGACCTGAAGGACAATACAACTAATAAAGCAATTGGGCTTATGCATGTTAGAGAAGCTAATGAATCGCTAGGGCTTCCCGATTGGCTTTACGAAGAAATTGTGAGCACTCGTGCCATTGACGGAAGGCAAAAGGAAGCTTTTGACAAAGTGACCGTTACATGGTCGTATCATCCAGATCACGGACTTGAGGTCATTTACCGCAAAAACTAACGTGTAAAACATGTTTACAACCATATTATAAAACCGCTGGTTGTTGACGTCAATCCCCATTCGAGCACTGTTTTTAGTGAAAAAATCCACAAAAAAATGCGTATTTGCAAGATGCGCGCGGCATGCACGAGCAATGTGCAAAAAATGCACGTTGCTATTCGCGGTTGCAAGGATGTTGCAAATTTTGCAACAGGTCAGCAGCAAGCGCCCCGCCGGGCGTACCGGCTGCGTTACGCAGGGCTTGCACCTCCGGCAGGGCCTTATGTTGAATGTAAGCGCGAGCAAGGCGCTGCTGCTCTGGGGTCATATCCAAATAGCAGGCCAGCAGGGCACGGGCATGGGCGCGAAAGTGTGACAGCTTTTTCATAACTCATTCCTCCCAAGGTGCAGGGGTGTGGTCGGTGCCGGTCAGGATGCTGGCGGGCATTCCATCGATGATGGTCATTTCAGCTTCTTTGACGTTTCTTTGCTCAAAATCCATTTTGTTTTCTCCTTTCTTTTGTGCACATCTACGATTTATAATCCAGATTTTACCATGCGCCGTTGGAAAACAAAATACGGATAAAATTTGTCGAATGGCGCAGACTTTTTCTGCGCCATTTTTTGTTAAAAACACACTGGTTTTATGGGGGTGAAAGTATGAGTTATTTTACGGCGAGCCAAATCGGAAAGGCACTTGCAAAAACGCGGGTGTCTGCTGGCCTGAGCCAAGCGGAGATCGCAAGGCGCATCGAAAAAGGAGAGCGCACCGTGCAGAGCTGGGAAAAAGGATGCACCAGCCCGGACAGTGACGAGATCATGGACTGGTGCACGGCGTGTGGGGTGTCGCCCATCACGGTGTTCATGGAGATGACTCACCCGGATCTGTACAAAGTGCCGGATAACGGAAAGGCGGACGATGAGCTAAACGCGGAGTTGCGCCGTCTCGTGGTAAGCCTGCCGCCACTGACAAAAAGGCTGCTTCTCTTCATACTGAAAGGCAGTCACGGCAGCAGCCCGCCTGCTGTCATATCGGAGATAGCTGCAAATTTGCACTGCCCGCTCAATAACCGGGTCAGCATATGCGGAACAATCATCGACCAATACAACTTTGCCCAGAGCATGGGATTAGACCCATGCCCGGACGCTCCACATCCTCCCATTGAAGACCTGAAGATCAACTACAAGGCCGGAAGGGCCGCTGCTGAAAATGGTGCTTTCGGATATATCGGGCAGAAAAAGGAGTAAGCCATGAAATGCGTGAGACCATGCTGCCGGAAGGAGATCCCGGATGGTGCTTCTTTTTGTCCGTGGTGCGGGAAGAAGCAGCCGGAAGCCGCCCCGCAGCAAAGAAAAAAGCGCCGCCGTCCCAAAGGCAGCGGCAGCGTGTATAAACTGAACGGGGCGCGGGCAAGACCGTATGTGGCGCTTACGGCCTGCAGGGACGTTCTGGGCACGTTTGAAACGGCAGGCGAAGCCGTACAAGCATTAGACGCTTACAACGCCCAGAACACCCCCGCAGCGCGTCTGAAGTGCACCTTTGCGGATGCCTATGCCCAATGGAAAGCGCAACCCAAATTTGACAAGCTCAGCACAGATATGCAAAAGGGGTACGAGCTGGCCTATGCAAAGGCTGCGCCGTTATACGACCGACAATTGCGGGACTTGAAAGCGGCAGATTATCAACAGGTCATTGACGCAATGGTGGAAAAGGGGCTCTCCCGCAGCTCCTGCGAAAAGCAGCGCACACTTTTCAGCCAGATCTGCGAGTGGGCAATGGCGCAGGACATCATAAACAAAAATTACGCCATGCTGCTGCAACTCCCGGCGGCTACAGGAAAAGCAGAGCGCACACTGACCGCCCAAGAGATCGAGCAGATCAGCAGCCGACAGAATGACCCGAAGTTTGGGCAGACGGCGCAAATCGCAATGGTGCTGCTTTATACCGGTATGCGCATCGACGAGCTGCTTTCCATGCGATGCGAGGATGTGCACCTGAAAGAGCGGTACATGCAGGGCGGTGAAAAGACAGAAGCGGGCAAGAACCGCATTATCCCCATCCTTGAGCCCATTTACAAGATCATTGCCTTTTGGATGCTGGACAGCGGGTGTGAATGGCTGATTCCATCCAAGGCCGGCACAAAGCTGGATAAGCGCAACGTGGCTACAAAGTTCCGGGCGTTGATGCAGGAATGCCATATAGAGGGCGTGCATCCACACACGCTGCGCCATACAGCCAGCAGCAAGATGGTGGAGTGTGGTCTGGAAAAGACCGCGGTGCAGGCCATTCTTGGGCACAAAAATTTCTCCACCACGGCAAACAAGTACGTGTCACACAACGATCCAGCCTATTTGTTGCAGGAAATGCAGAAGATGAAGTACTGATTTGTTAGATTGTTTGTTAGATTATCATGATCATTCAGGAGATTTTAAGGCATTTCAAGCAAAAAGAAAAACGCACGGACGATTTGTTTTCATCGTTCGTGCGTTTATTTTTGGAGCTGGTGACAGGAGTTGAACCCGCAACCCACTGATTACAAATCAGTTGCGCTGCCATTGCGCCACACCAGCATGGATCAAGCGGTCTTTTGATAGAATACCAAAAAACGCGCGGCTTGTCAATATCTTCTTGGCGTGCAAAAAAAACAACCCATTCCCCAAACAGTATACTATACCGTTTAACAAATGAGGTGCCATTGCCATCAGTTCATGCTTTCGTCTGCTTTTAGCATTCTTTTCTGTTGTATCACGTTTTGATACCAGGAATTTTCAACGCAATACATCGATAATAAAATCGAACCATTCGATTCTATTATCATAAAAACCCCACAGGAACCGCGGACGGCTCCTATGGGGTTCAAAGTCTGTTGTATTCTTTTTTGAGCAGCGGGCTGCTTCAGCGGGCAAGGGCCTGCTGGATCTTTGCAAAATCCTCCAGTGTGAGGGCTTCCGGGCGGATGCGGGCATCAAAACCGGCGGCTTCAATGGCGGCTGTCACCGCGTCCTTGGGCATCCCCAGACCGCTGGCAATGGCGTTTGCAGCCGTTTTGCGGCGCTGTCCGAAGGCGGCACGCACCAGCGCAAAATAGCCTTCTTCGTCCTCCACCTGCACAGCGGGCTGCGGACGGATCTCCATGCGCACCACGGCGCTGGTCACCTTGGGGGCAGGATAAAAGCTGCCCGGTGCAGCGGTGAACATCAGCTTGGAGGTAGCGTAGTAGTTCACCGCGCAGCTGATGGCGCTGGAGGCGCGGGTGCCGGGCACAGCAGCCAGACGGTCGGCAGCTTCCTTCTGTACCATGACGGTCAGGCTTTCAATGGGCAGGCGGTCGCCCAGCAGCTTCATGACGATGGGACTGGTGATGTAGTAGGGCAGGTTGGCGCACACAGCCACCGGCATACCGGGGAACTCTTCCGCAATAAGAGCCTTCAGGTCAACTTTCAGTACATCCTGTAATACCAGTTTAAAATTGTCCACTTCGGCCATTGTTTCGGCCAGCAGCGGCGGCAGGCGTTCGTCCACTTCAATGGACACCACCTTGGCGGCGCGCTTTGCCAGTTCCCGGGTCAGCACACCGATGCCGGGGCCGATCTCAATGACACCATAGCGCTTATCCACGCCGCTGGCATCCACGATCTTGGGCGGCAGACCCGGGTTGATGATAAAGTTCTGTCCAAAACCCTTGGAGAGTGCAAAATCGTATTTTTCACACAGGGCGCGGATCACCGAGAGGTCGGTCAGTTCGGGCATAGATTCCATCCTTTTTCATAGTACGATTTAAATGCCCTCCGCGTCGCTTTGGGCATATTCAGCGGAAATATTATTATAATATGGCAACCCAGCCAGACCTGCGGGTC
>ERZ779892.675-NODE-675-length-35783-cov-3.758817_pt1 | contig 35783 bp, 19 predicted proteins | sample MGYA00511552_ERZ779892 | MGnify/ENA primary metagenome ERZ779892 (study PRJEB29588, sample SAMEA2154561) | human gut metagenome | biome: human gut; feature: human-associated habitat; material: faeces | place: Denmark | collected 2008/2010 ... | reverse complement strand
TAATGATACCAATAATACTGCCTTTACCACCGTGAGTCTCTTTATTAATCAACACTGTATAGAGTTCTCCACGGGAAAGAGCCACTTCGTCAATGCAGACGTAGGCACCAATGTTCTTCTCAAACAGGAGCCAGTTCTCTGCGTGAGAAAGCTTTTCCCAGTGCAGGTAATCACTTAAATGGTTTCGGTATTGACGTTCCAGTAAGTCTCCGTCAACTCCATATAAAACACCCAATGGCTTGCAACTAATCGGATAATTATCAATATAGTTCTTTTAAAAAAGACGCAAAGTCGTACGTCAAACGAGTACCCTGAGCCACCATACGCCAGTTGCGGGAAATATACTCATTGCTGCTCTTCAAAATCCAACGACGACGAAGAAGGTTCAAAAAGACTTTCTTGCCACGAAGAGGAAAGTCTTGAACAATGACAGGCTCATAAAAAACCTTGCCCTCTGTTTCTTGACCGGCATACTTCTCGGGAGTCTGATTCTTCTCCTCAAGGTAAATGACAACCTCATTCAAGCTTTCTTTCACATCAACAAGATCAAAGTAATCCAAAGTGCCTTCAGGAAGAAGAAGGCGATAACCATTTAGCTCCATAAGCAATTAATTTGGACACAAAGATAACAATTTATTAATTTACCTCTCAGGTTTATTCATTGATCCGCATTCTTTCGGTGTACTATTCGGTGTGCCTGATTGCCTTTAATATTAGGTATACCTATTTGATGTGTAATTAGTTGTTTATCAGTATTTTGTGTCTAGACTTGTTGCTCTTGGAAATTTAGTTTTGTGATTAAAAAACAAGTAAGATGGAAAGAACAACATTTTGTCTATTATTCTACATTCGTAGGACGAAATTGAATTGGAACGGTGAGGCTCCAATAATGATGAGAATTACAGTAAACGGAGTCCGTGGTGATGCTTCAATGAAAAAAATCTTCCGGAGTTCTGGAGTGCGGCAAAAGGAAAGGCTCTGGAAAAGAAGTGTGAGTACAAGGAACTGAATCTGTATCTTGACTCTATCCGTTTTACCAGCAGTGTTCTGAACTGTTTCCAGAGTAAGAATGCTCCCGTACACCGTGCTCTGTTTGAGTTTTTCCGTGAGCATAATGAATATTTGAAGAATTTTAAAAAGATTATTCGTATTGTGAAATACAAATAAATAAAAATGAGAAAACATGAACATTAAAAAAATGAAAGTGTGAAAAATTGAAAATTCAAATATGGCGATACAGCGGGAGATTTATTGTAGTAACAGGAATAATCCATAGCGCATACTCTGAATAAGACTGTTGTTGGGGAAATACTTCAGATATAAGATAATTTCATAATGATGATTTAATGATGGAGATATTGAAATTGGCATAAGATGATAAAGTACGGCGTCAAAAACTTACTAGAAATCATCTTCAATGACGAAATTTTCTGTAACTTTGTCTTTGCTTGACTTATGTTAAGATGGGATAATACTGCTTTTGTTAATTCAAGTTTGAAACTGTTGATCTAATATTATGAATTCAATTAAAATGAAGTTCCTGTCATTAATTCTTCTATGTGTATGGGGAATGGAGATAGATGCATACGATGTTACTGTTACAGAATTTCCATTGTTGAATCAGTTACCTACCAAACGTATTATGAATATTTTTCAAGATAGTGAAGGGTATATATGGTATGGTACTGAAGATGGACTATGTTGTGATGATGGTTATGCAATACATACTTATCGTTCAGATTTTCGTTCTCCTAATTTAATGAGTAGTAACCAAGTAACTTGTATTACAGAAGATAAGCATGGGCGTATTTGGTTCGGTACGGAAAGGGGAGCATATATTTTGGATAAGTGGACTCAACAGATTATCCCTATTGAAAGTGATTGTGTTAACAACGTACAGATAAAGACGCTGGATGCAACGAGTGATGGTTCAATATGGCTGAGTATATCCGGTACACTATTCCGTTATAATACGGATATTAAGATAGAGAAAAGCTATCCCATACAATGGAATAATGAACCATCACACATGAATAGTTTGTATGAAGATCGCGAACATCGTATTTGGATTACAATATGGGGAGGAGGAATTTGTAGGCTTAATGAAGATGCGGATCAGTTTATTTATTATCCTTGGCCTTACAAGGAGGGGGTAATGAGAATGATTCAGGATAAGGAACATGCTTATTTCTGGGTCGGTACTTGGAGAGGCGGCATTATCAAGTTTAATCCGTCGTGTAAAGAAGAGGAAATGTTTACTGTTCCTCAACAATGGAACTCTGGTGATGAGCGTGATTGTGCCATACTTTACATGGTTCAGGACGATGTAAAAGGTTATTTGTGGGCGACTACAGTGAATGGGTTACTAGTTTATAAATACGAAAATGATGCTCTGATCTCTGTTGAACAAGATTTAATGGGAGTCAAAAAAAATCAAATGTTGGATCAGTTGATTAAAGATCGTAGTGGAAATATTTGGGTAGCTGGATGTAATGTACCCAGTTTTATAGTATCATTCAGTAAGGGAATTGTTACACATACAGTTCAGCCTGTGCAGCAAAGTAGTAGACATATTGCTACATTTTTGGCTGTGTGTCATGACGATGAGCCTAATGTTTTTTGGTTGTTCCAGGAGCGACATCGTTTATATTTGTATAATCTACAAACGGAGCAGTTAGAATATAATATTCACTCTTCTTTGCAACTTACTAATAATAATTTAGGGGCTGTGTTTTTGATGAAGAAGTCTCGTCAACGAGGGTGTTGGGTGGCTTGTCATGATTCCGAACGGATTTATTTGATGCAGCAGGAGCATATGAAGATGTTTGTGGCGGATTATGTGGATTTGCCGGAATCCTCTACCCCGAAGTCCTTTTATGAGGATGAGGATCATGTATTATGGATTGGGAGCGAAAAAGATTTATATTTGTATGATATGAAAAGCCGGACACTTAAAATCATGGTGAAAGGGATAGGGTTAGTTACTAACATTGAAAAAGGGGAGGGGAACTCAGTAATTTTGAGTGTGAGAAAAACGACTAATGAATCTGTTATTTACAAGTTTAAGAATGGTCGGGAAGTATGGAAATACGATTTTAAATATGATTGCACAGCAATAGCTACTATAGAAAATTCCTCAATTTGGCTGGGGACACGGCAAGGACAACTCTTTCATTTGGATAATGAAGGGCGGATAGAAGAAATGACGAATACTTGTGGATTGAATGGTGATGCCATAAACGGACTGCTTGTGGACAAATATAATCATCTTTGGATACAGACTAAGCAAAAATTAATAGAACTGGATGTAAATAGCCTTTCATTTGGTTCTTATTACGCTAATGAAAGTGCAGTTCGTCTATTTTATTTTTTTCCTCATTCATACTCCCAATTGCCTTCAGGTGATTTAATATTTGGTGGAACTGGTGGTTTTTGTCAGATTTCTCCTTCTCAGGAATTTGGAAAGAAAACTGGTACAGATATTCCTTGTATAACAAATGTTAAGGTTGATGGAAAAAATTATCCGTTACAGGATGGTAAAGTACTGGAGATTGATGCCGATAAACGTAATATAGAAATAAATTTTTCATCATTAAATCATCTGTATGCTCATAAAGTATCTTACGCTTATAGATTAAATGGAGAGGGGGATACTTGGACAAAACTTTCGCCAGGTAGGAATGTGGCTTATCTCAATCAGTTGAACAAAGGCAAATATTTGTTTGAAGTGAGATGTACTGATGCTGAAGGAGCTTGGAGTAAGTCTGTTGTTACTTTGCAGATTGTGCGATTGCCTGCTTTTTATGAAACTTGGTGGGCTAATATGCTCTATTTGCTGATACTTGGATTGAGCGCTTTTTTCTTTATTCATCGTTATCGCAACCGGTTGATGCAGAAGCAACACAAGAAAATGGAGGAGAAATTGGTGGATTTGAAATTTCGTTTCTTTACTAATATTAGTCATGAGTTACGTACTCCTTTGACATTAATTATTACACCGTTGGATGCTTTGCTGCGTAAAGTGACTGATGAAAAAATACATAAGCAATTGGTGTCTGTAAACCGTAATGCACAAGATTTATTAGGCTTGATTAATCAACTATTGGATTTCAGGAAATTGGAAATGGGAGGTGAAAAACTGATATTGGCGAAAGGGGATATTGTAGAATATCTTTCGTTTATTTATAACAATTTCCAATTAATGGCATCAGACAAGCATTTGGATTTCAGCTTTCATAGTGATTACACTAGTTGTTATATGTATTTTGATATAGAGAAACTACATAAGATAATAAATAACTTATTGTCTAATGCATTTAAGTTTACTCCTGAAGGAGGACACATCTCTTTGAGTATTCAAAAGCAAGAGGCAGACGGGAATAAATACGTTGTTATAAAAGTGGCAGATACAGGAATAGGAGTTTCTTCTCTCCAGTTACCTCATATTTTTGAAAGATTCTATCAAGTGGAAAATTCTGCGAAAGAAGGAAATGCAGGAAATGGTATAGGGTTGCATTTAGTGAAAGAATATACAGAATTGCACAATGGAAAGATTGAGGTGACAAGTGTGGAACAGCAAGGTACTAATTTCTCAGTTTTTATTCCTACGAATCTTGTGCCTAATGAAAATCTTCAGAAATTGCAAGAAAACGAGTCAGAAGATGAGATAATGGTTTTGAAGGGTGAAGCGCCTTTAGCTGAGAAGGCTCGTAAGAAAATATTGTTGGTTGAAGATAACAAAGAATTCCGTGAATTCCTTAGGGATGAGATGAATGAGAGGTTTGATATTATAGAGGCTGCGGATGGTGAAGAAGGAGAGCTGTTGGCAATGAAGGAAAATCCGGATATTATTATCAGTGATATTATGATGCCTAAACGGAATGGTTTTGAATTGTGCAAAGCTATTAAAAGTAATATTAATATGTCTAATATTCCTGTCATATTACTTACTGCTCGTATTAGCAAATCGGCAGAGATGACCGGATATGAAATGGGAGCCGATGCTTATATAGCTAAACCTTTTAGTTTGGCATTGTTGTTTAATAGGGTGGAGCATCTTTTGGCTTTACAATTGCAACGTCAGAAAGAATTTCAGCAGAACATAGAGGTAAATCCTCAAAAACTGACAATTACTCCTTTGGATGAAGACTTATTGAATCGTATATTGGCATGTATAGAAAAAAATCTAAGTAATTCCGAATATAGTATTGCCGATTTGAGTAAGGATGTAATGATGAGCCGTATGAATTTATATAGAAAGTTGCAGGCCATAACCGGACAATCACCCACGGACTTTGTAAAAACTATACGTTTGAAAAAAGCAGCTCAGTTGTTGCTTGAGAATCGCTATACGATTGTTGAGGTGGCTTATACTGTAGGGTTCAATACCCCCAGTTATTTCACCCGTGTCTTTAAGGAACAATTTGGCATTACTCCTACACAATATCTAGAGAAAAGTGGTCAGAATGTTACTTGAGTATTATTTGATGTTACTAGTGTGACATCTTTCTATACGAGCATCATCTACCTTTGTGCCTGAAATAAAAAAATAACAGGCATGAAGTTAAAGAATCTGTTTGGACTATTGCTAATTTGGGCGGTAGTTTTTTTAAGGGCTGTTCCAGGTGAGGCCCAAGAGTGGTCTATGATAGAAAAGGGATTTAAACTAGTTCCCGATTCTGTACAGTTGGCGGTTTATTGGTATTGGATATCAGACAATCTTTCAGAGGAAGGAGTTGTGCATGATTTGCAGGCGATGCATGAAGTGGGTATTAAACGTGCTTATATCGGATTTATTGGAGTCGATGGAGTACCGGTAGGAAATGTAAAATTTCTTTCGGAGGAATGGTGGAAGGTACTTCATGTAGCATTAAAGAAAGCCGGTGAATTAGGAATACAGATAGGTATTTTTAATAGTCCAGGTTGGAGCCAATCAGGGGGACCTTGGGTAAAACCGGAAGAGGCGATGCGTAATCTGGTTTCTATGGAAATGGAGATATCGGGCCCTGGTAGAAAAGTTCTTGATTTGCCCAAACTCGGAAAAGATATGCAGGATGTGCGTGTAATAGCATATCCGGCATTTCGGAAAGAAGAATATCAGAAGAGTTGGGTATTGGATAAAAAGGAGAATGCCAGTCTTGCTGCTGACTTGAAGCTTGAGCAGAGGAGTATGATTAGGAGCATAAGTTTTGAAGTAAATACTCCGGTTAAGACACATGGAACTCTTTACGTTAAAGAACAAAATTCCTATAAACTACTGAAAACTTTTGAGATAGACAGGAGTAATCCTGCCTTACATGTAGGGTTTGAACCCTATGCACCTATTGTATTGAGTCTTCCTGAAACAGAAGCTTCAGAATACCACATAAGCTTGGATAAAGAAGGAGAAGGGCAGATTACGATAATATTGTCCGAAAGGCCCATGGTAGAACGATTTGCCGAGAAATCTTTAAGTAAAATGTTTCAGGAACCATTACCAATGTGGGGTGAGTATATGTGGAGTACGCAGCCGGAATCAACATCGGATATTTGGACCTTGAATTCTCAGAATGTACTGGATATTACAGCTTGTCTGAATGGAGAAGGGAAACTTGTTTGGGATGTTCCTGAAGGAAAATGGATTATTTCGCGGATAGCAATGAAACCTACCGGAGTAACCAACAGCCCGGCCACATTGGAAGCTACGGGACTGGAAGTAGATAAAATGAGCCGAAAGCATATTTACAAACACTTGGATGCATTTATCGGTGAAATTTTGAAACGTATTCCACCAGATGACAGAAATACATTTAATATTATTGTGGAAGACAGTTATGAAACCGGTTCGCAGAATTGGACGGATGAATTTATTGAGTTGTTCACAAAACGTTATGGTTATTCACCGCTTCCTTATCTACCTGTAATGAAAGGAGTTGTTGTAGATAATAAAGATTGTTCAGACCGTTTCTTGTGGGATCTGCGCAGATTTGTAGCAGATTGTGTAGCTTATGATTATGTAGGTGGATTGCGGGACTGGGCTCACAGACATGGATTAACGACATGGCTTGAAAATTATGGTCATTGGGGATTCCCGGCAGAATTTCTGCAATATGGCGGACAGTCGGATGAGATATCAGGAGAATTCTGGAGTGAAGGTTCCTTGGGGGATATTGAAAACAGAGCGGCATCTTCGTGTGGCCATATTTATGGTAAACGGAAGATTTGGGCGGAATCGTGTACTAGTGGAGGACCGGTATTCAGTCGCTATCCTCAAATTATGAAACAACGAGTTGACCGTTTTTTTACTGAAGGGATTAATGCAACTTTGCTTCATCTTTATATACATCAGGCTTATGAAGACAAAGAACCGGGTTTAGCGGCATGGTTTGGGAATGAATTTAATCGAAAAAACACTTGGTTTTATCAAATGGATGTTTTTGCGGATTATTTGAAGAGGTGTAACTTTATGCTTCAACAAGGACGTTATGTCGCAGATGTGGCTTATTTCATAGGAGAAGATGTTCCGAAGATGACAGGAGTTTGCGATCCGCCCCTTCCTAAAGGTTACTCTTTTGATTATATAAATGCAGAGGTTTTAATGAAATATGCTACTGTCCGGGAGGGTAAATTAGTACTAGACAGTGGTATGGAATATCGTGTGTTAGTATTACCTAAACAAGAAACGATGCGACCAGAATTATTAGTTAAGCTGAAAGAAATGGTTATGGAAGGGTTAACTATTTTAGGACCTGCTCCAAGACGGTCACCAAGTATGGAAGGATACCCTGAAGCAGACAAAAAATTGGAAGAAATAGCTTTGCAGATGTGGAGACCTACAGAAAAAACGCAAGCCTATATGTTGGGGAAAGGAATTGTATATGAAGATGGGTGCAGCTTAGCAGAAATCTTTGAAAATATGCAACTTACTCCGGACTTTAAGGTCTCTGAAGCTGATTCATCATTGTTGTTCATCCATCGTACTTTGGAGGATGCGGATATTTATTTTCTGTCCAATTCTTCGGAAGAGAAAATTACAGTAGCTCCTATATTCAGGATCTATGATAAGCAGCCGGAGGCCTGGAATCCGCAAACTTCGGAAATTCGAGTTTTACCAGAATTCAGTCAAGTTGCGGAAGGGATAAAGGTTCCTCTTGTCTTGGAACCGCTAGAAAGCATATTTGTGATTTTTAAGGAAAAGCCTTGTTGCGAAGTAGGGAATAATTATCCGAAGAAAGTTTGTCTTCGGACATTAGAAGGTCCTTGGAATTTAGCATTCAATTCTGAAAAGCGTGGGCCTTCTGAGATTATAGTTTTAGATAAACTGGAAGATTGGAGTAAAAATGAGGATGAAAGAATCAAATATTATTCGGGAAGTGTGATGTATACTCATACTTTTGATTTGGAACGAATGCCGGCAGATGAAGTCTATATTGATTTAGGTAAAGTAATGGTAATGGCCCGTGTTTGGTTGAATGGAGAGTATGTTGGCGGTGTTTGGACATACCCTCACCGTTTGAATATAAAGAAATATTTGAGAAAAGGTGAGAATGAGCTTCAGATAGAGGTGGTAAATAATTGGAAGAACCGTCTTATAGGTGACTTTTCTCTACCAAAAGAAGATCGCAGAACTTGGACAAACCAGTCAATATGGACAGAAAATTCTCCTTTGCAGCCATCTGGATTATTGGGACCAGTAGAGATTCAGAGTTATAAATATAGATTAAAGTAGCCATTGTGTAAATAAGAGGTGCTAACAAATAAAAAATCAATAAAAATATGAAAAAAAATAAATTAATAATTGTTTGTCTATTAGTCTTTTGTCTACTTTCTTGCAGATGGACTCCAGGTAATAATACGAAAGAAAAAGAAGGGGCAGAACATGAAGAATTTGGATTGAGTAATGATGAAATATGTATTAAGCAGGATTTAATGAGAGGAGGAGCTATATATTATATTTCTCGGGCGACAGAAACGCGAAATTTGGTGAATATTCATGATGAAGGGCGTTATATTCAGCAGGCTTATTATGCAGGACGGGATTTAAATCGACAAAAGGATGGACAATCTCCGATGTGGTCACCTTGGCCTTGGAATCCTATTCAAGTTGGAGATTATGCGTGTAACAGAGCGCAAATATTAGACTATAAAAAGACTGGTAATAGTTTATACATCAAATGCGTTCCTATGCTGTGGGATATGGCCGATTGTCCTGCAGAAGCAGTAATGGAACAATGGACTACTTTGAAAGGGAATGTTATAAAGGTGAGAAACAAACTCGTATGTCAACGCACTGATTCTATTTATGGAGAGGGAGTGAAGAGGGATCAGGAGATTCCAGCCGTATATCTTATTTCTGCTTTAAAGAATTTGTATTCTTATTTTGGTAGTGCTCCGTTTACAAATGCATCTGTCAGACAAACCGAGGTGAAGCAATTGATATTAAATGATCCAGAACACTTCTGGGGAGCTTATGATGATGCCTCTGAATGCTGGATGGCTTTTGTGGATGATTCTTTGTGGGGGGTAGGTGTTTATACTCCTTCTGCTACCCGTTTTTTGGCTGGTAGGTATGGAAATGATTTAGAAGGAGATGCATTGAGCAGTGCAACTTCTTATATTGCTCCTTTACGCGTGGAAAGACTGAAGAAAAATTCGGTGATGGATTATGAATATTATCTTATTATCGGTTCTTTGGATATTATAAGAAAAAAAGTCTATGAAATAAGGGAAAATAAGTGGTAATATGAACAGAAATATGCTTGTAGTTACCTTATTGCTATATAATGTTACAAGAGTGAAACGATATTTTATATGCTAAGTCTACTTTTGTCGTGTCTTAAGACTTAGTATAAACTTAAATAAAATGTATTATGGAACACATGATTTTTTCTAAAGAAACTATGAATTTATTTGTGGATGTCGGAAGCATAATCAGATCATGACATCTTGAATTTCTCTCTCTAAAAAAAAACTATAAAGAACGCACAAGTATTACTCTTATGGATAAAAAGAAAAATGTAAAATTTGTTAGGTATGGAAGCAGCTTTATTTTATTGATTGCTGCCCTCTCTCTGTTTTCCAACTATGGCTATGCAAACAATTCTACTTTAATAGAAAGGATTGATATGCTTCAGCAACAAAGTTCGCCTTTGAAAGGACGTGTTGTTGATAAGGATGGAATTCCCTTGATCGGGGTTAATATTGTTGTTGATTCAGCCACTGGAACAATAACTGATGTAGACGGAAATTTTTCTGTGAACGTTTTGGCTCCTGTAGAATTGAAAGTCTCTTATATAGGATATATCACCCAAAATGTGATAGTGAAAAATACGGATAAAGAATTGCACATAGTGCTGATAGAAGATGCACAAACGTTAGAAGAAGTGGTGGTTGTCGGTTATGGTTCACAAAAGAAAGTGACTGTTACGGGGGCTGTAGCTTCAGTACAAACAGCTGAACTTACCCAAAATTCCGCTGCCAATCTTTCTACTGCTTTAGCAGGAAGGCTACCTGGTCTGACTGCTTTGCAGACATCCGGGCAACCTGGTGTAGATGATGTAGCTATTTATTTGCGTGGGGTGAGTACCACCAATGGTCAATCACCCTTAATTTTGATAGACGGGGTACCTCGCGAAGATATTGGTATGCTGGATCCTAATGAAATTCAGTCTGTATCTATCTTGAAAGATGCTTCTGCGACGGCTGTATTCGGAGTGCGTGGTGCTAATGGCGTGATAATGGTAACTACACGCCGTGGAGAAGCCGGAAAGTCACAGCTCAGTGTATCGGTCAATTATAGTTTGCAGAGGTTTATTACTACTCCTACACGTGTGCATTCTTGGGAATTTGCAGAGTTGCGTAATCAGGCTTTCTTGAACGATGGAACCAGTGCGGATAATCTTCCTTTTACAGATTATATGATAGACATGTATCGCAATGGAAAGGATCGCGTGTTTTATCCTGATCGTGATGTACAGAGCGAGTTCTTTCGTAAGTGGGCACCACAAACAAAAGTAAACATAAATCTAAGTGGTGGTAATGACAAACTAACCTATTTTCTGAATGCAGCTTATATGGGACAAGGAGGACAATTAAAAACTGAGTCTACGGAACGGTTGAGTTATGATCCTGCATTCAGCAATGACCGATATAATTTCCGTGCTAATGTAGATTATAAGATTGCCAAGAACTTGAAACTCTCTTTAAACTTGGCTTCTTATTTAGAAAAAGTGAATAGTCCGCAGACCAAAGACCTTTTTGGCAGTAATACCAGTACAACAAGTATGGTGGCACAGTCTATGTCATACATTTGGTCCATACCATCTACACAGCCTGGTTCATTAACAGCAGAAGGCTATACGTTAGAAGATGGCACACCGGTACCAGGTGGTGAGGTCATTGCGCAGCCGGGTACAGGTGGGCGTAATATTTATGGTGACTTGAATCGTCGTGGATACCGTCAGCAGACTAATTCTAATCTGAATTCATCTGTTACTTTGGATTGGGGGTTGGATTTCATTACGAAAGGTCTGAGTACCAAAATTATGGCTGCTTTTGATACTAAAAGTCGTACTATTCGTCAAGGAGTACGTTTGTATGATCAATACGATGTACACGTGGCCACCACTCCAGATGATAGATGTTACTATACCGAAATTCAGTCCAATCAGAACGATGCCCTTAATTTGTCCAAGACTGCAAGTACCAACTATTATCTGAATCTTCAATATTCAATTAATTATGAACGTGATTTTGGATTACATCGTGTGACTGGTATGGCATTGGTGCAGCGTGACAGTTGGCAACAATATGCTGCTGATCTGCCTTACAATATGTTGGGAATTTCTGCACGTGCTACTTACGACTATAATATGAAATATCTAATGGAAGTAAATCTGGGGTATAACGGTTCTGAACAGTTTGCCAAAAAGAAACGTTTCGGTTTCTTCCCTGCGTTCTCTGCCGGATGGGTCGTTAGTAATGAACGTTTTTTGGAAAAAAACAAGACTATTACTAATCTGAAATTACGTGCTTCTTATGGGAAAGTAGGTAATGACCAATTGGGAAGTAATCGTTTTCTTTATTTGGATGATATACAAATGGCGAGTGGCGTTATACCTTCTTTAGGACGTGGACAGTCTATTAGTATCAATAAAAAGGGAAATCCGGATGTAGGCTGGGAAATAGCTTATAAACAGAATTATGGGGTAGATATTCAATTGTTTAATGAGCTCTCTTTTTCTTTTGATTATTTTCGTGAAAGAAGAGAAGATATCTTGATTCAACGCAGTACGGTTCCGGAATTACAAGGATTACCGTTAAGTGCATTACCTAAAGTGAATATGGGAATGGTTCACAACAGTGGATTTGAATTGGAGGTAGGTTATAATAGGAAACTTAATAAAGATTTCTCATTTGGAGTAAAAGGAAATTTTTCTTATAATAAAAATAAAATTGACTACATTGATGAAACCTGTTTGCCAGAGGAATATGCTTATCCTTATCGTAAAACAGGATATAGTATAGGGCAGATTTTCGGTTATAAGATAGATTACTCTAACGGTAATGGATACATCAATACTGTAGAAGAATTGGAGTGGGCAAAGAAAACATATAAGATTGGTACTCCCCGTATGGGTGATCTTCTTTATAAAGATGTGAATGGTGACGGAGACATTGATCTGGAAGATATATCACCAATTAAATATAGTAATATTCCACGTATAACTTATGGCTTTTCAGGAAACTTGTCTTGGCGAAATTTAGACTTCTCCTTTCTTTTTTCAGGTGTGGCTAAAGTTTCTAAGTATTATTCAAATTTCGGTGTGACAGAGATCGGTTTGGTTGGATTTTATACAGGTTATCATCTGAATGCATGGACGGCAGAACGCTATAATAGTGGGAGAAAAATTGAGTATCCTGCACTGAGTGCTAATACAACTACCAGTATGACAGCAAATGATTTTTTTGTCATGGATCGTTCATTCTTGCGATTGAAAAATATAGAGTTGGGGTATACATTACCTAAGCTGCTCTTGGAAAAGATAAAAATTCAGAAATTGCGAATATATGTTAGTGGAAATAATTTACTGACCTTTAAAAAGATGAAACTTAATTCCATTGATCCGGAACAAAGCAGTGAGACTGCATATCCTGTGACTAAGATGGTGAGTTTTGGTGCCAATGTAACATTTTAAGTATAATGAAAAATAGAACAGTATGAAATTAAATGTAATTATATTGTCTTTGTTTACCACGATTGGATTGTTTTCTTCTTGTGTAGATGTGCTAGATATAGCTCCTGATGGTTCATTGACGATGGAAGAGATTGTGGCAGATCCGAATAAAGTGGGAGCTTTGCTGAACTCTTGTTATAATAATGTTCCACTAAAAGGATATACCAGTCATCACTTTGAAACGTTGCTCGTTGCTGCTAGTGATGATGGATGGAGTTCTGATGATGGGCAGAATACTCGAATAGCCAAAATATATAACGGAGTAGGAAATGTAAGTTCTCATCCGGTACGTGATATGAGTGGCGAATCGTCAAGTAATAATGGGGCTTATTGGGCTAAATCATGGAATCAAATATACTTATGCAATCAATTCTTGGAAATTATTGATAATGCAGCTGTTAATAGTGAACAAGAACGCGAACGTTATAGAGCAGAAGCACGTGTGTTGCGCGCTTTCTTCTATTCAGAACTAGTTCGTTGGTTTGGAAAGATTCCGGTATTGGAAACTACTGCTGCTTTTGATGCAGACTTTTCTGGCTTAAAACGTTTACCCGTTCATGAGGTAGTTGAATTTATCATAAAGGATTGTGATGCAGGCATTGCTTGCGCTGAGTTGCCGTGGAGAGTAACTACCAAATCTGAAGCAATGCGCACTACTAAAGCTTTGGCTTGGGCTATTAAATCGCGTATGAGTCTGGTAGCGGCAAGTCCTCTTTTCAATGAAGGAAATGATTATTGGGAAGAAGCATACCAAATAAATGCAGCAGCTTTAAAGGCGTTGACAGAGAATGGTTATGAACTTTTTACGACATGTACTGATATCAATACATATGGTGATGGAAAAGGAGCGGCATTCAGACAAATCGTAGCTTCTGCTGCCGATTATGCTGTTACACCACGTGATAAAGAAACCATTTGGCAGCATGCTAAAACTGGAACTATGGGATCTATACAGCATCATATCTGGCACATTGGTTATATTGGCTGTGGCATGGATAATACGTTTAAATGTGCAACGTGCCCCACACAGGAACTAGTCGATGCATTTGAAACACTAGATGGACAACCAGTATTGAATTTGAATAAACCTTATTTGGATGAACGACATTTACAACCTAATTATAATATCAACAATACATTATATGATCCTAATAATCCATATGTGAATCGTGATCCGCGTTTACACGAAACAGCTTTGTGTAATGGTGATCAGATTGTTTGGGATAATGGAAAAATATGGAACGTGGATATTTATGAAGGTGGTAGGCATCATATAAGCTTAGACCCAAGTGATCGTACTCGTTCACGTACAGGATATTATCATTGTAAAACGGTGGTTCCTAAAATGAGTGCCACTAATCAGGGAAGTTTGATACCATGGAAGTTTTTCCGTTTAGCTGAAATTTACCTGAATTTAGCCGAAGCTGCGGCTGAGAGTGGACATATGGCTGAAGCAAAAGCTGTGGCTGATGTTGTGCGTGATAGAGTAGGAATGCCAGCTTTACCGGTAGGTTTGAATAAAGATGAACTATTGCTTCGTATAAAGAACGAGCGTCGTGTAGAATTAGCTTGGGAAGAAATACGTTATTTTGATTTGCGTCGGTGGCAGAAAACAGATGGAGATTTACGTGAGACTTGTACATGGCTCACCGGTATGAAGATCACCCCAAAAGAGGATGGAACATTTGCTTATGAGCGTTACAATATTTGGACCAAAGAGCGCGGAGGTGCTCAGAATAGAGATTTGCTGCTGCCACTTCCCCAAGATGAGGTAAATCGTATGGAAGCAGTGACCGGAGATAAATGGCAAAATCCCGGATGGTAATATAATAAGGAAAAGTATAATAACCTTGAAAAGTATTAAATAATGATTTGCATGAAAAATAAAATTGCAATATGGCTGGCTTGCGGATATTTAGGTCTTTGTATTCCTCAACTTGCAGCACACGAGATAATTGTACCGGTACAATTAAAAGGAGTTGTATTGGATGAGACAGGTAATCCTTTACCTGGAGTACAGATAAAATCAGAAAAAGACGGGGATGAATTCTTAACAGATCAAAATGGTGCTTATAATATTGAACTTAAAGATGGAAGTAAATATCTCACAGTTTCGTATGTAGGGTTTGTAAATAGAAAGATTTCCGTAGAAAGAGCTGCTCGTGAAAAAAATATAGTTTTACAAGGGAGTTCTGAAATTTTGGATGAAAAAATAGATTTAGGATATCTTACTGTTTCCCGGCGTGCATTGACTGGTGCAGTGTCCACCGTTAGTGGAGAAGTATTGGACAAATCTCCCGAATCGAACTTGGGAAAAACTTTTGCTGGACGATTCTCCGGGATGATTACTATGGAAAAAGATGCTGAGTTGGGACAGGGTACCAAGAGTTCTACCTCTAATGCTATTACTTTGTTGGTACGGGGGCTTTCTACCATTAACGGAGTTAAGCCGTTGATTCTTATAGATGGTGTAATTAGTCCTAATGTGAACTATGTTTATATTACACCGGATGAAATAGAATCTGTTACTGTTTTGAAAGATGCTTCCACTACTGCGATTTATGGAATACAAGGTGCTAATGGAGTGATTTCTATTAAGACTAAGCGAGGCCTGGTAGGAAAAGCAAAAGTTAATGTGAGTTTTGACCAATCATTACAGCAGACTACACGTAAACCTCTTTTTGTGAATGCAGCCAACTATACCCGGATGAGAAATGAGGCTGGAGTAAACGATGGACTTGGTTCGTATTCACAGTTTACGAAAGAACAGATGGAGCATTATGAACGAGGGGACAATGTTGCATATCCTGATAATAATTGGTATGATCAATTCATACGACCTGTAACGTGGATGACTAGAGCTGGAGTAAGTGTGCGAGGAGGAAACGAACGGGTATGCTACTACTCTAACATAAACTATATGCATCAATCATTGCCTTTCAAGACTGCTGATGAAGCGACTACTAAGTATGACCCGACTCCCAAGAATGACCGCTTTAATTTCCGGTCTAATATAGATGTGAAGATTAATGATTATTTGAGTGGTTTTATGCGTTTGAGTGGTAATATTAACTTAAATAAAACTACTGGTTATGCGAATGCAGATATTTATAATCATATTTTTAATCTCCCGCCAACGATGTATGGTCCTTTAACGCCTAGTATTGATGCTGATGGTAATCTTCTGGAGAATGGTGGTCAGGTTGTTACTCATGATAGTGAAAAGACACCGGTTTACGGAATGTTGAACAGATCGGGATATATAAAGAATCTTGTAACAAATATTAATGCTCAGGCAGGACTGACAGCCGATTTAGGAATGTTAGTGAAAGGTCTTAGTGTGACAGGACTGATGGCATATCAGACTAATTCAGCCAATCAGACAAAAACTACACAGGATTTTGAACGTTATGTGATGAATGGTGATCCGACTGACTTGAATTTTATATTGAAAGGTACCAATACAAATTCGGCTTTGCAATATGCTAAAAATTCTACATCCTACTATAATTTGAATCTTTATGCTAATGCCAATTATAATCATATGTTTGGTGCACATAGTATTTCTGCTTTGGCTTATATTTTTTATCAGCAACTGGAGACCGAAAGTTTACAAGGTGCACAGATGCTGCCTTATAAACGCAGAAGTATAGGTGGAAGTGCTACTTACGGGTATAAAGAACGTTATTTTGTGAAAGCGGATTTGGGCTATTCCGGTTCCGAGCAGTTTCATCCGAATCATCGCTACATGGTTACTCCGTCCATTTCTGTTTCATGGATTGTATCGGATGAAAAATTTTTGAAACATTTGCGATGGCTAGACCTTTTGAAACTGCGTATTTCTTATGGAGTGACAGCTAATGACCAATTGGGAAATGCACGAATGCTCTATGAAGATTATATGGACGTAAAAGGTAATGAAGGTTTGAAAGGAAATCCTTTGCTTTCAGCCGAGAAGATGAAAAAACAAAACTATGGTTTTGATTTAGGGTTTTTCAAGGGGCTTACTGTATCTTTTGACTGGTATAAATCCATTTGTGACAATATGCTTGTCAGCAGTGGGGAATTAGTACCCGAATATCAAGGTATTGCTTTGGAGAATTACCCAAAACTGAACAAAGGGCGTATGGAAAATCAAGGATTTGAACTTTCTGCCATGTATAGTAAGTTGTTAAACAAGCACTGGTCATTCTATCTGGGAGGAGCTTTCAGTTATAACAAAAATAAAGTGATTGACGTAATGGAAGCCGAAAACGTAGGCTATACTTATCCTTATAAGACACAAGGTTATAGTCGTGGACAATATTGGGGATATATTATAGATTATAGTAACGGTAATGGTATGTTTAACTTTAGGGACGAGTTGGAAAAAAGTGGCTTGAGCTATGCTTTTGGAACCCCTCGTGTGGGCGATTTTATTTATAAAGACTTGAACGGAGATAAAGTAATTGATGAAAAGGATAAAGCTCCTGTTGGATATAGTAAATATCCTCGTCAATATTACAACCTTTCCGGTGGATTGAGGTTTAAAAACTGGGAATTAAACTTTATGTTCCAGGGAGCAGGTAAAGTTACTACTGTCATTGAAGGAGTAGGAGCTTACGAATCGGCCTATCAGGGTGTTTTTAATGATATACATTTGAATGCCTGGACTGAAGAACGCTGGAACAATGGAGAAACAATAACTTATCCTGCACTTTCATTAAAGGAATCTACGAATCATCAGCCTAATAGCTTCTTTATTATGGATGCCTCTTATTTACGGCTAAAGAATGCTGAAATTGCTTATACTTTACCTGTGCATATCTCACAGAAAGTAATGGCACAGAGAATCCGTATTTCTCTTTCCGGACAGAACCTTTTTACAATTGACAATATGCGTTCCAAGTATATTGATCCGGAAATTGCAAATTTGGGAACCTTTCAGCAATACAGAGTTTTTAATTTTGGAGTAAATCTTACTTTTTAATCAGCTATAGAATATGAAAAAAATAGCGAAATTATTTACGGCGATTGCTGTAGTATTTACAGCTTTTTCGTGTGCCGACCTTGATATTGACAATGACGGACGTGTGGCTATGCAAGACATTTTCGGACGTTATGAGCGAACAGTCAGCTACTATAGTAACTGTATTAACTATATGCCCAAAGTTTCTTTGGATTATGGGACAAGTGTGATGCCTTTTTTAGCATCTTTTTGTGATGAAGCTCATGATGCTTCCGACGCACAAAGTGGCATTGTTTCCGATTGGTATAAAGGATATACCACTCCGGAGTATAACCCTATGACTTCTTATTGTATGGATCCATGGAGTCATTATTTTGAGGGAATACGCCGGTGCAATACATTCTTGATCAATATTAATGATCCTAAAGTAGCTACCTATCACTTTGATGTTGTAGAGAAAAATGGATGGATTGCTCAGGTGCGTGTAGCACGTGCTTTTTATTATTTACAACTTGTTAAGCTCTACGGTGGAGTACCTTTGATGGATACACCTTATGAAGTAACCCATGATTTTTCATCTGATAGGCGTGCCACATTTGAGGAATGTGCTGATTTTATCATCTCAGAATGTGAGGAGGCTCTGAAAACTGCAGAGTCTGAGGGATCTACTGTCGGTTTTCGTTGGCAGATAGATGATGGACAACGTGGGCAATTGACACGTGCCGTAGCTTATGCTATAGAGTCAGAGACTGCTCTTTATGCCGCAAGTCCTTTATTTAATGGTGGAGGAAATAGTTCATATACATGGGAGAAGGCAGCACAGATAACTAAAAATGCACTTGATCAATGTTTATCCCATGGCTTGGAACTTTATTCCATTGTGCCTGATCCGACATTGGCACAAAATGTTTATGAAAATTATTTCATTACCCGTTCTGATCCTAGTCGTTCTATGGATAAAGAGACTATTTTGGAATCTACCAAGCGGCTTGCTATTTGGAAATATGCCGGTACTCCTATGCAAGAAGGTATGGAATTGGCAGGCTCTTGTCCCTCACAAGAATTGGTGGACTGTTACGAGATGATAGATGGTACACAGCCTATCTTGGGTTATCAGGATGCTGAACATTTGCGTCCTATTCTTAATACGGCATCTTCTTATGATCCAGAGTATCCGTATGAAAATAGGGACCCACGTTTTTATGCTTCCATTTACTATAATGGTGCTACTCGCTATTTGGATAATACAGCCAAGAAAGTGGAAACTTACGTAGGTGGTAATTGTGGCATTTCTGAAAAAGTAACTGATGTACGTTACACTCGTACAGGATATTATCTGCGGAAATACAATAATTATAAATCAAATACTTCTACTAGTGCCGATGGTTTTGTACGTATTTTCCGTTTGGCCGAACTTTATTTAAATTTTGCTGAAGCGGCTTACCAGAGTGCTGGTCCTGACGTTGAGGTTTCAGGTATGACAGCTCGGGAAGCGGTGAATAAAGTGAGAGAACGTGTAGGTATGCCTGCTTTGCCAGAGGGATTGACTAAAGATCAGTTTGAAATACGCTACCGTAACGAGCGCCGTGTAGAGCTGGCTTTTGAGGGACATCGTTATTTTGATGTACGTCGTTGGAAGATACTTTCTGAGACAGATGGTTTTGTTACTGGTATGAAAATTACACGTTCTGGCAATGGCTTTTCTTATGAACGCATTAAGTTACCTTCTCGAAGTACGAGTGCTGAGAAATATCTGCTTTATCCTATTAAACAGTCTGAAGTTTCTAAAATGCAGAAATTTACCGGTGAAAACTGGCAGAATCCAAATTGGTAAAAACTTATTGTATAATTTAAAAATGAAATATTTTGTATGAAAAAACATATATTGTTTCTGATATTCATATCTTTTGGGGTATGGGGATGTGATGATGCTCATGAGAATCTTATTTCTTTAGAACCTATCCGCAATGCCCAGTGCGAGCCTTTTGTTGCTTCTGTCATTTTTAGTTGGGACAAACCGGAAAATGATAATTATTACTATACGTTAGTATCTTACCAAACCAAAGAAGGCAAGGTGCTGAAAAAGAAAATAAGTAAGTTTAGTACTGCTCCTGAGGACCCCAAGAGAGTGAGAGCTATTGTTGGAGGTTTTACTGACATTGATGAATATGAGTTTACACTGGTTGCTTGTGGGTATGATGGTACTGTTTCAGAACCGATAACTGTGAAGGGAATACCCAAAGATAAGAGTGAAGCGAAGGATTATGTAATTAGTACTGTGAATGTGGAGCCCATTAGTGAAGGTGCTACTGTTAGTTGGACTAATGAGACGAATGTAGGGGTGGAATTGGTGTTGAATTATATTGATAAAACTCATAAAGAACAGGAAGTCAGATTTGATGCAACGGAAACAAAATTGGAAAACATTACCAATTTGGCTATTGAGAAACCCGTTGACATTACGATTTATGCTGTAAATAAGGAGGATGGTAACCAATCTGCTTCTCAAACAGTGACAATTACTCCATTACTAACGCAGGAAGATCAAGTTATACCGGGTGCTGAATATATACTTTCTTCTTATTATGGAACTCTCAATATGATGACATTGACTTATAATACTCCGATGAAGAACGAGTATACAATAATGACGTCAGGCAATGATCCTTATGTCTATACAAAACTGGCACAGCAACCGAGAGGTACTACGCTCGTATTTCGTTATAAATCTACTAAGAAGATGAGTTTTCAGATTTTCTTTATGCCCCGTGGACAAGCACCCGGACCTTATCAGCAAGTAGTAACGGTACCTGCCGCTAAAGAATGGACTACATTTTCTTATGATTATTCGGCTATAATTAAAAAGGCCGGTTGGGGCAATGCGGGAGATCATTTGAGACTAGATTTCGGAAGTGTTGCCAATGTGCAAATGGAAGTGAGAAATATGATTTTTAAATAATGATATGTTTTTTATATGAAGAAACTGATAATATTGTTTTTTTTATTCACTTCGTCACTTTATGCTCAGACAAAGTTGAAGATGGAGAGTGTGCAGATTGGAGGATATGTAGGGGGGCGCATAGAGGATTGTATAAGGACTCGTGTACAGTTGCAGGATGTTGATCATTTGACTGCTCCTTTTCGGACGAAAAATGATACGGCATCGTGGCAGACGGAATTTTGGGGTAAGTGGGTGCAAGGAGCGATTGCTTCCTATCGTTATAATCATAGTGTGGCGCTATATGCCAAGATTAAAAAGAGTGTGGATGACATAATAAGTACTCAACAACCAGATGGATATATAGGAAATTATCGCCTGGATGCCCAACTTAAAAGTTGGGACATTTGGGGACGGAAATATACTACATTGGGATTGCTTTCTTGGTATGAAATTTCAGGAGAAAAACAAGCGCTGAATGCAGCATGCAGAGTTATAGACCATTTGATGACCCAAGTTGGAGAAGGTGGAACGAATATTGTAACCACAGGCAATTACTATGGAATGGCAAGCAGTTCCATTCTCGAGCCGGTAATGTATTTATATAAGTATACCGGCGACTATAAATATTTGCAGTTTGCTAAATATATCGTTGCTCAATGGGAAACACCTGAAGGACCACAGCTTATAACGAAAGCAATTAACGGAGTACCTGTTGCAGCTCGTTTTCCACATCCTTTCGACTGGTTCTCGCCTGAAAATGGACAAAAGGCTTATGAAATGATGTCCTGTTATATTGGTTTGCTTGAACTTTACAAGGTGACGCACAATGCCGCATATTTGGATGCTGTGCAGAAAACGGTGAATGATATAGCAAATACTGAAATTAACGTAGCCGGTTCGGGGAGTGCTTTTGAATCTTGGTATAGCGGACGAAAATATCAAACTTCCCCTACGTATCATACGATGGAAACCTGTGTTACGTTTACTTGGATGCAATTGTGTGACAAATTGCTGGCGCTGACCGGAAATCCTTTTTATGCGGACCAGATTGAGAAAAGCCTTTATAATGCATTAATGGCTGCCCTGAAGGATGATGCTTCTCAAATTGCAAAGTACAGTCCCATGGAAGGGCATCGTTGCGAAGGAGAAGAACAGTGTGGTATGCATATTAATTGTTGTAATGCCAATGGTCCGAGAGCTTTTGCACTGATACCCGATTTTGCAGTAAAAAAAATGGGAAATGAAGTTTATGTAAACTATTATGGCGACATGTCCGCTTCTTTGGAAAATGGACATAATAAGGTTCTTGTCAAACAACATACTACATATCCTGTGTCAAATGTGATAGATATTACGATAGATGTTACAAAGGAGAATGTTTTTGGTTTACACTTGCGTGTACCGGTTTGGAGTGCACAGACCGTAATTACTTTGAACGGAGAAGAATTGAAAGATATTTGTCCCGGAACTTATCATGCTATTACTCGCAAATGGAAGAAAGGAGATCATATTCAAATTATTCTGGATATGCCTGCCAGGTTATTGGAACAAAATCAGATGCAAGCTATAGTCAGGGGGCCGATTGTGTTGGCACGTGACAGTCGATTCAATGACGGTTTTGTGGATGAGACTTTAGTTGTTGACAGTGAAGACGGCATTGTGAAGGCGGAGGTGGATTCGGTTCCTGGCTTTGCATGGATGCGTTTGAAGGTGCCGGTAACCGTCGGTACAGATTTGGAAGGAGTTGGCATGTACCGCAACATTTCTTTTTGCGATTTTGCATCAGCAGGCAACACTTGGGATAAGCAAGTGAGGTATCGTGTGTGGATTCCTCGAACTTTGGATGTGAAAAAAGGACACTTAAAATAGAATATATATTATGAAACAAATAAGATTACCGAAGTTTTTATTATTATTTTTATTTTGGGGTATTTCCCTTTCGGTAAGTGGGCAAGAGACCAAAATTACGTCTTATAATATTTGGGACGGTTTTGATAAAGACTCCTTACGATATGAAAGATTTGTGGAGTGGGCTAAGGAAAATGAGGCTGATATCTTGGTGCTTACAGAATTAGTGGGATTTAAAGCTCATGATTTGGAGATTTTAGGAAATCTATGTGGTTATATGCATACAGCTTTACAGAAAGAGGATGGGTATCCGTTGGGGGTTATGTCTAAAACACCTATTGAAGTAGTATGCAGGCGTATGGAAGGATTCTGGCATGGAATGTTGCATGTACGTACAGCAGGGATTGATGTGATAGCCACTCATCTGAGTCCTTTCGACTGGAAATTTCGTCAAAAGGAGGCTAAAATGATTATTAGCTATGTGGATAGCTTGAAACTGGAAGATTATTTTGTGGCAGGAGATTTCAATGCAATATCTCCATTGGATGCTGACGAGATAATAACTCATAAAACATGGATTAGAAATATTAAACGGGGGGATGCTTCTCGACCAGCTTATAATAATTTGAATGATGGAAAATTCGACTTGTCTGTTATTTCATCATTTTTGGCTGCTGGAATGGATGATCCGATTGGACGTTTGGTACGTCCGGCTGAAAAACGGATGACACATCCTTCTGCTTTCCGTTATCGTTGGAAAGTGGAAGATGAGCGACTACCAGATTTGCGTTCGCGTTTGGACTATATTTTGGTTTCTCCCTCATTGATGCATCGGTGTATATTGGGGGTAGTCGAACGTTTGGAAGGAATTTCCGACCATTATCCAGTTAGTATTGTATTGACAAATAAATAGTTATTTTATGAGAATATTCCTCTTTATTTTTACTTTGTTGTTTGCTGAACATTTGTTTTCGAAGAATACTATAGAGATATTTCAGAAAGAGCAGAAAGAAGCATTTCAGATTATTCCCAAACCCCAAGACGTAAAATTGAAAGGTGGGAAAGGGTTGGATTATAGAGAACTAACTTATATAAAGACTGAAAATGGAGCATCTGTTCCGGTTGTGGGGACTTTATTGAATGGTTTGCCATATGCAGCTAAAGAGGGGACTCCTCTTATCCTAAGGATTTCGCTAGAAAATGTCCCAGATTCTGAGGAAGGATATTTGTTGGAAGTCTTTGCAAATAAGGTTGTTATATCTGCTAAAACAATGAAGGGGCTTTTTTATGGTTGCCAGACACTTGAACAACTAATGGAAGATAGTAGGGATTTTCGTATACCTATTCCAGAGATGACGATAACGGATTATCCGGCTATATCCTATCGTGCTGTTCATTTTGATGTCAAACATCATTTAGACCGAACGGAATATTATTATCGTGCCATTGATCGCTTGGCACGATATAAAATAAATGCTGTTATTTGGGAACTTGAGGATAAACTGAGGTATACTCGTCGACCTGAGGTGGCTGCTGGGAATGCTATCAGTAAACAAGAAATGCAGGCTATCTGCCGTTATGCTCAAGAAAGGAATGTAGAAATATCCCCTTTGGTACAAGGATTAGGACATGCAGGCTTCATCTTGAAACATCATTGGGAATTACGTGAGAATCCGTCCAGTGATTGGGAGTTTTGTCCTACTAATCCCAAAACTTATGAATTCCAATTTGATCTTTATCGTGATGCGCTAGAGGCTATGCCTTATGGACGTTTTCTACATGTCGGTGGTGACGAAACAATGGCTATCGGAATTGATGAGCGTTGTAAAGCAACTGATAAAAGTGCTTTTGAACTTCAAATGGGATGGTTGCGTAAGGTCTGTGATTTTGCTAAGAGTAATGGGCGTATTCCTATCTTTTGGGATGATATGCCTTTGAAATATGGTGGTCTGTGGGATATGGCTCATGGGGATAATGATACGGATGATCTCCACTGGGATACTCAGAAATTGGATAGTGTGATAGACCTGTTTCCTAAAGATTGCGTTTATATGCGTTGGAATTATCGTGATGCTACCAGGCCAGGACATCAACGTATATTAAAGTGGTATCATGATAAGGGGCTTCGTGTGATGGCTGCAACGGCTGCTTCTTCGGGTAACTCACCTGTATTGCCTCGTGAAGATACCAAAGCTGGCTATATTAAGGGATTTAGTCGTTTGGTAGCACAGAATCAATTAGAAGGAATTTTGGCTACAAGTTGGGATGATGGCTCTCCACATTTGGAAACTGTATGGCGTGGTTATATTGCACAAGGAGAGTTTGGCTGGAATCCAGAAGGACGTACAGTAGAAGAGTTTAAAAAGGCACATGCACAACGTGAATTTGGTTTTCGCTCTACCGATCGGCGTATGCAGTTTCTAGATGAACTGGAAGAAGCTCTTTATTTTTATGATGGGGCACTAGCCGTGGCTGGATGTCGTAACCCTGCATCGGGTGTTCCTCATACACTGATTAGTCTAATTGAACTTCCTGACAGTGGTAAACCTGGGGAGTGGAGTCGTATGTATAAGGAAAAGATTGATAAAGCATTTCAGGAGGCTAAAAGGTTTATAAGGATAGATAGAGGGGTGAAGTCTGCAAAAATATATGCTTTGCGTGGTCGTTATACACTGGATGTCTATGAACAAATCAATTATCTGCAGAATTATTCTACACGTCTGTTGCTAGCATTGCATAGATATGATACCGCCGATAGTGAAACAGACAGAAAAGCTGCCTTACAAAGAGTTTGTGATGAGTGTACTTACTTTAGAGTGATGCGCAAATGCTTGGAGGAAGTGTATTCCAAAACACGTTTTATGCAGAATCCTGATGGATATGTTTTAGATATGAACGGACATAATCATTTAGCAGCCAAAACAAACAATAGCGACTGGATGTATTATTATGAGATCCCGATGGTGGCTAAAGTGGAGAAATGGTTAAAAAAACAATAAACATCTATCTTTAATAAGAATATTTATATGCAAAGAAAACAATTGATTTTTAATATCATTGTTATGGTTTTCCTACTTGGCAGAGTAAGTTTGGTACCTCTGCAGGCGCAACCTTATAAAAATGCGAAACTTTCTCCTGAACTTAGGGCAGTCGATTTACTGCAAAGAATGAATTTGGAAGAAAAGGTAGCTCAGATACGTCATATTCATTCTGGACATATATTTGACGGACAAATGCTGAATGAGGAAAAGTTGAAAGATTTTGTTCAGGACAAGTGTTGGGGATTTGTTGAAGGTTTTCCTCTTACGGGTGAAAGCTGCCATCAGCATTTACACCGGATTCAGGAATATATGTTGAAGCATACTCGGCTCGGTATACCGATTTTCACGATAGGAGAGTCTTTACATGGCTCTGTCCATGAGGGTTCTGTGATTTATCCTCAGAATATAGCTCTGGCAGCCACCTTTAATCCTTCATTAGCTTATCAGAAGTCAGCTGGAATATCTGCTGAGTTACATTATCAAGGCATACGGCAAGTACTGGGGCCTTGCATTGATGTGGTTCGGGATATGCGTTGGGGCAGAGTGGAAGAGAGTTACGGAGAAGACCCGTTTTTGAATGCAATTTTAGCTTGTGAAGAGGTAAGGGGATATTTGGATAATGGAATTTCGCCCATGTTGAAACATTATGGTCCGCATGGCAATCCGACGGGAGGATTGAATTTGGCTTCTGTTCATTGTGGTATAGGCGAGTTACATGATGTTTATTTGTATCCGTTCAAGCGAGTTATAACGACTTTACCGATACAAGCTGTTATGTCTACTTATAATTCTTGGAATAGAATTCCTAATTCAGCTTCTTATTATTTGCTGACGGAAGTTTTGCGTCGCCGTTGGGGATTTGGGGGGTATGTATATTCCGATTGGGGAGCTATTGATATGTTACATACTTTTCATCATACTGCATCAACTTTATCAGAAGCTGCCGTGCAAGCACTTACTGCAGGACTAGATGTGGAGGCATCCAGTGAATGCTATCCTTATCTGGTTCCTTTGATAGAACAAGGAAAAGTAGATGAGGCATTAGTCGATACGGCTGTATATAGAGTATTACTTGCAAAATTTCGGATTGGCCTTTTTGAGAATCCTTATGGAAAAGTGGTACAGGCGGACCAGTTACATGTTTCTGAAAACAGGCAATTGGCACGTCGTATTGCAGATGAATCGGTTGTGCTGTTGAAAAATGACGGGGATTTACTGCCACTTGTTCCTTCTAAGTTGAAGTCGATAGCAGTTATAGGGCCTAATGCGGACCAGGTACAGTTTGGAGATTATACATGGAGCCGTGACAATAAAGACGGGGTTACCCCTCTTGCAGGGATACGTTCATTGCTTGCAGGTACTGGTGTACAAGTTCGTTATGCCAAAGGGTGTAGCATTATGTCATTAGATACCACTAATATTGCTGCTGCAGTAGCTGCTGCACGAGCTAGCGATGTGGCAGTGTTGTTTTGTGGCAGTGCTAGTGCCTCGTTGGCTAGGAACTACAGGGAAGTGAATTGTGGTGAAGGTTTTGACTTGACCGATTTATCTCTTTCAGGAGCTCAGGAGAAATTGATTCGGGATGTTCATGCTACTGGTAAGCCTTTGATCTTGGTAATGGTTACCGGTAAGCCTTTTTCCATTCCTTGGGAAAAGAAACATGTACCAACTATTCTTGTCCAGTGGTATGCCGGAGAACAAGGAGGGAATGCTGTGGCAGATATTCTTTTTGGAAAAACAGTCCCATCAGGTCGTCTTCCCGTTTCTTTTCCTCAAAGTGCGGGTCATCTTCCAGCTCATTACAATTATCTTCCTACTGATCATGGTTACTACCGTCAACCGGGAAGTTATGAAGTGCCGGGAAGAGATTACGTTTTTTCTTCTCCAGAACCATTATGGGCTTTTGGACATGGATTGAGCTATACGGTTTTTGATTATGAGGATATGAAGATTGAGCAACGCGAAGATTCGATAATGTTGTCTGTATGTATAAGAAATATCGGCGAGAGAGCGGGACAGGTGGTTCCGCAACTTTATGTACGCGATCTTTATAGTTCTGTAGTAACTCCTGTAAAACAGTTGAAAGCTTTTGCCAAGGTTTTTCTAAAACCTAAGGAAACAATAGAGGTTTCTTTGAATGTTGCGATTCAAGATTTGGCTTTTACTAATAATCAAGGAAAAATGGTTCTAGAGTCTGGAGATTTTGAATTACAAGTGGGAGATTCTTCGGATAAAATATTCTTGAGAGATACAGTTCAGATTGGATTTCAGGATACAACTTACCAGGTCAAAGAAACGGTTTTGGATACAATGAACAGTTGCGGAGAAGCAGTTATTACTGTTAAAGGCATTGTTCGCGATACACAAGCAACTCCGATACAAGGAGTAAATATTTTCTCAACACTACAAAAGAAAATACTTGTTGTTACGGATAAAGATGGAAAATATGAAATAAAAGTTCAAAGTAATGATATACTCATTTTTCACAAAAAGAATTATTTGGAGGAGAAGATTTTTGTTAATGGTAAGCCGTCTATACAAATAACTATAAGAAACGGTATTTAATGGAAGGCTGATATGTAAAGTTTTGAAATAGATATTGCGAAAAACTCGTGGGATGTGCGACTAAAATGATCAGGTAACACAACTGTAATCTTGAAATAAAGTTGGTTTGGAATTTTGTTATTCCGAAAACTTCCTCTATCTTCGCGCTCCGAATAAGGAGAGGTGCTCGAGTGGTTGAAGAGGCACGCCTGGAAAGCGTGTATACCCCTAAAGGGTATCCGGGGTTCGAATCCCCGTCTCTCCGCAGGTTGAGAAGCCATTTTCTCATTTCTTTCTACTACTTTCCCTGATTTGCAAATTTGTCGGAATAATCACTTGTCTGACTGTTTTATCCCCTTTGATTTGATCTATAAGTAATTGACAAGCCGTTTCTCCCATTTTATAAGTCTGATGTGATACAGCTGATAATTTCGGTTCTACATAATTGGCATGTTGTTCATCTGTATATCCGATGATGGCTATATCTTCGGGGATACGAAGTCTATGTTCTTTAATAACCTCTATGGCGGCAAAAGCTAATGTATCATTCATGGCAAGGATGGCATCAGGTGGTTGCGGGAGAGATAATAAAGTTTCCGTAGCTATTTTGCCTTCCTCATAATCTATCTTCCGGCAGATTACCAGTTCTTTTTCGATAGGAATGTGATTGTCGCGCAGAGCTTCCAGATAGCCATGCTTTCGTTTGGTTACGATATCCAAATGATTGGCTCCTCCGATAAAAGCTACCCGCTTGCTGCCGGTATCCAATAAATGTTGGGTAGCCATTTGTGCGGATTGTACACCATCTGCTACTACCGACGAAAACTGGTCGGTCAGGCAAACACGGTCGAACAAGATAAGTGGCATATTAATGTCCTTTAAGGCGGCAAGATGTGAATAGTCTCTTGTTTCCTGAGATAGGCAGGCGATAATGCCTTCTACTCGCATATTTACCAGATTTTCGATATTCCTTTTCTCGTATTCGTATGCTTCATGTGAAGTGGTAATAATAACGAAATATCCGTTAGCTACTGCCATGTTTTCTATTCCGTTCAGGATGGATGCGAAGAAATGGGTAACGATATCCGGCACAACGACTCCGATGATACGCGGAGTGTTTTTTCGCAGACTCATGGCAAAAGGATTGGGACGGTAATTCATCTCTTTTGCCAGTTTTTTGACTTTAGTACGAAGTTCACTGCTGATTTCCGGACTGTCTTTTAGTGCCCTGGATACAGTGGGAATGGATACGCCCAATGCTTTGGCGAGATCTTTGAGTGAAGTATGTTTCTGGTATTCCATTTTAAAGTCTGCTATTAGATTCACTTACAAAGAAAGCATATTCCCTGATAAAAGATGGTATGAAAGGATATTTTTTTTACGTAAACCATTACGTGTTGTTTTTGTACCTTGCATGCTGTCCTGAAGTTATTCTTGCCCTATTTTTGCCCTATCTAAAAACTTTTAAATTTAATTGATATGCAATACCATGAAATCGGAAAGACAGGGATGAAAGTGTCATCTCTCAGTTTTGGAGCTTCTTCTTTGGGAGGAGTTTTCCATGATATTAAAGAGAAAGAAGGAATTGAGTCTGTATTTACTGCCATCGAAGCAGGCATGAATTTTATAGATGTTTCTCCCTATTATGGGCACTATAAAGCTGAAACTGTTTTAGGGAAAGCTTTGAAAGATGTTCCGCGTGACCGATACTATCTCTCTACTAAAGTGGGACGTTATGGAAAAGATGGGGTCAATACCTGGGATTATTCTGCAAAACGCGCAGTAGAGAGTGTGTATGAGAGTATAGAGCGTCTGAATATTGACTTTATCGATTTGATAAATGTACATGATATTGAGTTTGCCGATCTGAATCAGATTGTAAATGAAACATTACCGGCCTTAGTCGGCTTGCGCGAGAAAGGTATTGTTGGGCATGTGGGGATCACCGACTTACAACTCGAAAATCTGAAATGGGTGATTGATCATTCGCCGAGTGGTACGGTAGAATCGATCCTTAATTTCTGCCATTATTGTTTGTGCGATGATAAACTGATTGATTTTCTCGATTATTTTGAGTCGAAAGGAATAGGAGTGATCAACGCTTCTCCGCTTTCAATGGGATTATTGAGCGAGCGTGGCGTTCCTGAATGGCATCCGGCTCCTGAATCACTGGTGGAGGCTTGCCGTAAAGCAATGGAACACTGTAAGGCAAAGGACTATCCTATAGAAAAACTGGCTATGCAATTTTCTGTAAGTAATTCACGAATTGCGACCACTTTGTTCAGTACGGCTAATCCGCTGAATGTAAAGAAGAACGTATCCTTTATAGAAGAACCGATTGACTGGGAATTGGTACATGAAGTACGGGAAATTATTGGAGAACAGCAACGTGTAAGTTGGGCTAACTCTTAAAAAATAGCTGTCTATATGGACTATACAATAATTGATGCGCATGCCCATTTATGGTTACGGCAAGATACAGTGGTAGATGATCTACCCATTCGTACGTTGGATAACGGACGCTCGTTGTTTATGGGAGAAATCCGTCAGATGGTTCCTCCCTTTATGGTGGACGGGGTGAACAGTGCAGAAGTTTTCCTGTCGAACATGGATTATGCACAAGTATCTGCTGCCGTCATTACGCAAGAATTTATAGACGGTATTCAGAATGAATATCTGGCAGAGGTTGTTTCCCGTTATCCCGGCCGTTTCTTTGTTTGCGGAATGTGTGAGTTTCGTAAACCCGGGTTTCTGGTACAGGCAAAAGAACTGATAGCAAGAGGCTTTAAAGCTATTAAGATTCCGGCTCAACGCCTGTTGCTTAGAGAAGGGCGGGTGATGCTGAATAGTGAAGAAATGATGCAGATGTTCCATTATATGGAAGAACGGGATGTGATGCTTTCTATTGACTTGGCGGACGGAGCAACGCAAATTCCCGAAATGCAGGAGGTCATTCAGGAATGTCCCCGGCTGAGAATTGCTATCGGGCATTTCGGAATGGTGACGCGTCCGGATTGGAAAGAACAGATACGGTTAGCCCTTCATCCCAATGTGATGATTGAATCCGGAGGAATCACCTGGCTTTTCAATGATGAATTCTATCCCTTTAGGGGAGCAGTAAAAGCTATACGGGAAGCTGCCGAACTGGTCGGGATGGAAAAGCTGATGTGGGGATCGGATTACCCGCGTACCATTACCGCAATCACTTACAAGATGTCGTATGATTTTATAGTGAAATCACCCGATTTGCAGGAAGATGAGAAAAGGTTATTCCTCGGAGGGAATGCCCGGAAGTTCTATGGATTTACAGATCTTCCCATATTGCCATATATCAAAAACATGTCTGAATAAGAAGATAATAATACCATGAAAAAAAATACTTATACGATACCTTTGGCCCTGGTTTTCTGCCTTTTTTTTCTTTGGGCAATTAGCAGTAATCTGCTTCCTACAATGATACGGCAGTTGATGAAAACTTGTGAATTAAACACCTTTGAGGCGTCATTTACAGAAACTGCTTATTGGCTTGCTTACTTCATTTTTCCGATCCCGATAGCTATGTTCATGAAGCGTTATAGCTACAAAGCAGGCATTATTTTCGGTTTATTGTTGGCGGCATTGGGTGGCTTGCTCTTTTTCCCGGCTGCCATGCTGAAAGCCTATTGGGCCTACCTCTGCATATTCTTTATCATTGCTACCGGTATGTGTTTCCTGGAGACTGCTGCCAATCCGTATGTTACCGTTTTGGGTGCGCCCGAAACAGCACCGCGACGGCTGAACCTGGCGCAATCTTTCAACGGACTCGGAGCCTTTATTTCTGCTATGTTTCTGAGTAAACTGATTCTGAGCGGCACGCATTATACGCGTGATACATTGCCTGTTGATTATCCGGGTGGCTGGCAGGCTTATATACAGGTAGAGACGGATGCCATGAAGTTTCCTTATCTGATGCTGGCTTTATTGCTGATTATCATAGCTGTGGTATTCGTATTTTCTAAATTGCCACAGATAGGGGATGAAAGTAAAACTCCTTCTTCAGGTGCAAAGAAAGAAAAGCTGATTGATTTTGGTGTGCTGAAACATTCACACTTGCGTTGGGGGGTAATTGCGCAGTTCTTTTATAATGGCGGACAGACAGCGATCAACAGTTTGTTTCTTGTCTATTGCTGTTCTTATGCAGGACTTCCGGAAGAAACCGCAACAACTTTTTTCGGACTTTATATGCTTGCTTTCCTTGTAGGACGCTGGATTGGTACAGGATTGATGGTGAGGTTCCGTCCGCAGGATATGTTATTGGTTTATTCTTTAATGAATATTCTTTTGTGCGGAGTGGTAATGGTTTGGGGAGGTATGGTAGGATTATATGCTATGCTGGCTATCTCTTTCTTCATGTCTATTATGTATCCCACACAGTTCTCTCTGGCTTTGAAGGGATTGGGCGACCAGACAAAAAGTGGTTCGGCTTTTCTCGTGATGGCTATTGTCGGCAATGCATGTCTCCCTCAACTGACGGCTTATTTCATGCATGCCAATGAGCATATCTATTATGCAGCTTATTGTGTGCCGATGATTTGCTTTATTTTCTGTGCCTACTATGGCTGGAAAGGTTATAAGGTTATTGATTAAACAATTAATTTCAAATATATAAAATGAAAGCAGTTCAAATAGTCAATCCCTCTGAAATGAAGGTGGTTGAACTTGAAAAACCGGTGGTTGGTGCCGGTGAGGTGTTGGTGAGAATTAAATATGTAGGTTTTTGTGGTTCCGATTTGAACACCTTCCTGGGACGTAACCCGATGGTGAAATTACCTGTAGTGCCGGGACATGAAGTGGGCGCGGTAATTGAAGAAATAGGTCCGGATGTTCCGGCAGGTTTCGAAAAAGGGATGAATGTGACTCTGAATCCATATACTAATTGTGGTAAGTGTGCTTCGTGCCGTAATGGTCGTGTCAATGCCTGTGAACATAATGAAACATTGGGAGTGCAGCGGAATGGTGTGATGTGTGAGTATGCTGTATTGCCTTGGACTAAAATAATTCCGGCAGGTGATATCTCTCCCCGTGATTGTGCTCTGATTGAGCCGATGAGTGTGGGATTTCATGCTGTCTCACGCGGTCAGGTGATTGACAATGAATATGTGATGGTTATCGGGTGTGGTATGATTGGTATAGGTGCTATTGTACGTGCTGCTCTCAGAGGTGCCGTTGTTATTGCTGTGGATCTGGATGATGAGAAGTTGGAGTTGGCTCGGAGAATGGGAGCCTCTCATACGGTTAACTCTAAAACAGAAGATGTACATAGACGGATACAGGAGATTACGAAAGGCTTTGGGGCTGATGTTGTGATTGAGGCTGTCGGTAGTCCTGTGACTTACGTAATGGCTGTAGATGAAGTTGCTTTCTGCGGCCGTGTAGTCTGCATTGGTTATGCGAAGAGTGAAGTCGCTTTCCAAACGAAATATTTTGTTCAGAAAGAAAACCCCGATTTCGATAAAATTAAAGAGCTTATCAACATCATGGCCGGAATCTTACAGGACAAACCTCGTATCGGACAACTTACAGAATATATCGGCCAACTGGAAAAAGTAAAGACAAAGCAGCGCCATTCTTCAGTATCCCCAATGAAAAAGGAGAAAAAATAACCCGCACAGGGCAATTTAAAGATAAGTATCTGCTTATCAACTTCTGGGCATCCTGGTGCGAAGACTGTGACTCCACAAATGTCGAACTGCGCAAGATAAACGCCAAATACAAGAAGAGCAAAGATTTCGGGATACTCGGCATTTCACTCGATATAGACAAGAAAGCCTGGAAAAACAAAATCAAACAAGATACATTAAACTGGGAACAGGTATGTACCTTCACCGGATGGGACATGGAAACAGCCAAACAATACGCCGTTCAGAAGCTGCCTGTCAGCATACTCGTATCCCCGAGCGGAAGAATACTTGCAAGAGATATCCCGGCAGACAGCCTAAGCCACAAAGTGGAAGAAGTGCTAAAGAAAAACGAAAAGAAATAATTGCCCTTAAATTACTAAGAAAAACATGCTCATAAAAGTATTCGGAGCGGCCGTACAAGGTATAAACGCAACCCTTATCACCATCGAAGTAAACAGCTCAAGAGGTTGCATGTTCTATCTGGTAGGTCTGCCCGACTCTGCCGTAAAAGAGAGCCATCAACGTATCATCTCCGCCCTGCAAGTGACCGGGTACAAAATGCCCACCAGCAATATAGTAGTCAACATGGCACCAGCCGACATCCGAAAAGAGGGTTCAGCTTATGACTTACCTCTTGCCATCGGATTACTAGGGGCTAGCGAAACAATCTCCTCCGAGAAGTTTTCCCGCTATTTGCTAATGGGCGAACTAAGCCTGGACGGAAGTATACAACCTATCAAAGGTGCGCTTCCCATTGCTATCAAAGCTCGCGAGGATGGTTTCGAAGGACTAATCATTCCCCAACAAAACGCACGGGAAGCTGCTGTTGTCAATCAATTAAAAGTATATGGAGTCAGTAATATCAAGGAGGTCGTCGAGTTCTTCAATAATGAACGCGAATTAGAGCCGACTATTGTCAATACACGGGAAGAATTCTATCAACAGCAAACCAACTGTGACCTGGATTTTGCAGACGTAAAAGGACAAGAGAATGTAAAAAGGGCACTAGAAGTTGCAGCAGCCGGAGGACATAATTTAATAATGGTAGGTGCTCCGGGCAGCGGTAAATCAATGATGGCCAAACGCCTGCCTTCCATTCTTCCTCCTCTTTCACTGGGTGAAAGTTTAGAAACCACCAAGATACATTCAGTTGCCGGACAACTGAAACGCGGGTCCTCATTGATTTCCCAGCGTCCATTCCGCGACCCACACCACACAATTTCCCAAGTGGCGATGGTTGGCGGAGGTAGTTTTCCACAACCCGGAGAAATCAGTCTGGCACATAATGGGGTACTTTTTTTAGATGAATTACCAGAATTCAACCGAGGAGTGCTGGAAGTATTGCGTCAACCATTGGAAGACCGTCAAATCACAATTTCCCGCATCAAAAGCACTATCAGCTATCCGGCCAATCTGATGCTGATCGCATCCATGAACCCATGTCCCTGCGGATATTACAACCATCCGACAAAAGCATGCGTATGCAGCCCCGGACAGGTCCAAAAGTACTTGAATAAGATATCCGGTCCATTATTAGATCGCATCGACATTCAGATAGAGATCGTTCCTGTACCCTTTGATAAGATT
>ERZ779892.672-NODE-672-length-35921-cov-3.535716_pt1 | contig 35921 bp, 40 predicted proteins | sample MGYA00511552_ERZ779892 | MGnify/ENA primary metagenome ERZ779892 (study PRJEB29588, sample SAMEA2154561) | human gut metagenome | biome: human gut; feature: human-associated habitat; material: faeces | place: Denmark | collected 2008/2010 ... | reverse complement strand
TTTTCTGACCGGATTATTTCATAAAAAGCTTTCCGGTCTGTGGCTGAAATTTGCCAGGATCCCGAAAGAAAAAAGAGTGGGAACTCTGACGGAGGAAGAACTCCGGCACCTGACCTGGCTGATCAAAGAATTTAAAGTACAGGTCACGGGTACGAATTCCTTTGAACAGGCACAGATCTGTTGCGGAGGTGTTGATACGCGGCAGATCCATGCAGATACAATGGAGTCCAGACTTGTTCCGGGGTTGTATTTTGCAGGAGAGATCGTAGATGTTGACGGGATCTGCGGAGGATATAATATTTCCTTTGCAGTTGCCAGTGGTGTGCTGGCAGGAAAATCGGCAGCAACGAAAGAGTGAAAATGAGATTGGAGAAATGAATCATATGATAAGAGTCAGTCAGTTAAAATTATCAATTCCACATACAAAAGAGCAGCTTGAAAAAAAGCTGGTCAGACAGCTTCACATCCGCCCGGAGGAACTGATCTCTTATCAGATCCGCAGACAGTCACTGGATGCGAGAAAGAAACCGGAGCTTTTTTATGTCTATACAGTGGATGTAAAAGTGAAAAATGAAGCGATGCTGTTAAAGCATAAAAAGGGGAGCAATGTTTCGCATATAGAGGAACGTCCATATCAGGTTCCGCCACATGGAACGGAGAAATTAAACGGAAGACCGGTAATCGTCGGAAGCGGACCGGCAGGTCTGTTCTGTGCTTATGTACTGGCAAAAGAGGGGTATCGTCCGTTGGTGCTGGAACGTGGGGCAGACGTGGAGAAGCGAAAGTCAGATGTGGAACATTTCTGGGAAACCGGGGTTTTGAATCCAGATTCCAACGTACAGTTCGGTGAAGGCGGAGCCGGAACTTTTTCGGACGGAAAGCTGAATACACTCGTAAAAGATAAGAACGGAAGAAACCGGTTTGTCCTGGAGACATTTGTAAAATTCGGGGCGGCAGAGGATATTTTATATGTGCAGAAACCACATATCGGAACCGATATTCTGGCGAAGGTGATCAAAAATATGAGGGATTACCTGATCAAACACGACGCGGAGTTTCGTTTTCAGACCTGTTTAAAAGACATTCAGATAAAAGAAAATGCACTGCATGCACTTGTGACGGAGGATGATACGGTGATTCCTGCCGATGTTGCCATTCTTGCACTTGGACACAGTGCAAGGGATACCTTTATGATGCTGCACCGGCACCAGCTTCCGATGGAAGCCAAAAATTTTGCCGTGGGATTCCGCGTGGAACATCCCCAGCAGATGATCGATGATGCCATGTACGGAAACGGAAAAAGAAACGCTCTGCGGCTTCCTGCCGCACCCTATAAGGTGACGTCCAATTTTCCAAACGGACGCGGGGTATATTCCTTTTGCATGTGTCCGGGCGGTTATGTCGTAAATGCTTCCTCCATGAAGGAAAAAACCTGTGTCAATGGTATGAGTTATTCGGGCAGAAGTGGGAAAAACGCAAATTCTGCCATTATTGTTTCGGTTTCCCCTGCCGATTACGGAGCACAGGATCCACTTGATGGCATGCACTTTCAGGAAACACTCGAACATAAAACTTATCAGCTGGGAAACGGAAAGATTCCGCAGCAGCTGTTTGGCGATTACCGGCAGAATATCGCAAGCCAAGGATATGGAGATTTTAATTCACAGACAAAAGGGCAGACCTGCTTTGCAAATCTCAGAGGTCTGATGACAGAGGACATGGAACATTCCTTTTTGCTTGGAATGGAACATTTTTCGAACATTATTCCGCAGTTTGACCGGTCTGATGCGATTCTTTCCGGCATGGAAACACGCACCTCATCTCCGGTGCGGATCATGCGGGATACAAATGGAGAGAGCCGTGTGCACGGAATTTATCCGGGTGGAGAAGGCGCAGGATATGCGGGAGGCATTATGTCGGCAGCGATGGACGGTCTGCGTCTGGCTGATGATGTGATGAAACGTTATCATCCGGTTTATTAGAAAGAGAGAAAAAAGTGAAACAAGAAGTAACACCAATGATGCAGCATTATCTGCAGACAAAAGAAGAATACAAAGACTGTATCCTGTTTTACCGTCTGGGTGATTTTTATGAAATGTTTTTCGAGGATGCCAAAACAGTTTCAAAGGAACTCGAACTGACGCTGACAGGAAAAAGCTGTGGACTGGAAGAACGGGCACCGATGTGCGGGGTTCCGTTTCATGCCGCAGACGGATATATCAACCGGCTGGTCAAAAAAGGATACAAAGTAGCAATCTGTGAACAGGTGGAAGATCCGAAACTGGCAAAAGGAATTGTCAAACGGGAAGTCATCCGTGTAGTCACTCCGGGAACAAACATTGATATGCAGTCGTTAGACGAGGCAAAAAACAATTATCTCATGTGTATCGTATATATCGGGGATAAATACGGCATTGCGACGACCGACGTTACAACCGGAGATTTCTTTGTAACGGAAGTAGACAGTGAACGAAAACTGCTGGACGAGCTGAATCGTTTCAGTCCGACAGAAATCATCTGCAACGAGCCGTTTTATATGAGCGGGGTAGATATCGATGATATGAAGGAGCGCATGGGAATTGCGGTATCCGCTCTGGATTCCTGGTATTTCGGGGATGATCTGGCAAAGGAAACGCTGTTGTCCCATTTTCATGTACAGAGTCTGGAAGGGCTGGGACTGATGGATTACGACTGTGGTGTGATTGCCTCCGCGGCATTACTGAAATATCTGTATGAAACACAAAAGAACACCCTTTCTAATATTCTGGAACTCCGTCCGTATTCCATCGGGAAATATATGATCATTGACAGTTCCTCCCGGAGAAATCTCGAACTGGTAGAGACCATGCGGGAAAAACAAAAGCGTGGTTCCCTGCTCTGGGTACTGGATAAGACAAAGACGGCAATGGGTGCCAGACTTCTGCGCTCTTACGTGGAACAGCCGCTGATCGACAAAACAGAGATATTAAAACGGCAGGAACTGATTACAAATTTAAATGATCAGGAGATCACCCGGGAAGAATTGCGGGAATATTTAGGACCAATATATGATCTGGAACGTCTGATTACCAGAATTACATACCAGACCGCCAATCCGCGGGATATGATTGCTTTTTGCAATTCTTTAGAAATGCTGCCTCCAATTAAAACACTGCTTGAGGATTTAAAGGGAGAGCTTGCCACCGGAATCCGGGAACATTTTGACTGTCTGGAAGATCTGTGTGCACTTTTGAAGTCTTCCATCAACGATGATCCTCCGATTTCCGTACGTGACGGCAACATCATAAAAACCGGATACAATGAGGAAGTGGACCGGCTGCGGAACGCATCAACGGATGGAAAGAAATGGCTGGCAGACTTAGAGGGCAAAGAACGCGAAAAGACTGGAATTAAGAACCTGCGTATCAAATACAACAAAGTGTTTGGATATTATCTGGAAGTGACCAATTCCTTTAAGGATCAGGTGCCGGATTACTATGTGAGAAAGCAGACACTGACCAATGCCGAGCGCTATATTACGCCGGAATTAAAAGAACTCGAAGATACGATTCTCGGTTCCCAGGATCGTCTGGTCGAATTAGAATACGATCTGTTCCGCCAGATCCGGGATACCATCGCGGATAATGTTGCACGTATTCAGGCAACCGCACGGGCAGTGGCGCAGATTGATGTGTTTGTTTCCCTGGCACTTGTGGCAGGACAGAATAATTACTGCAAACCAAAGATCAACGAATCCGGCGTGATTGATATCAAAGGCGGCCGTCATCCGGTTGTCGAAAAAATGATTGTCAATGATATGTTTATAGACAATGACACGTATCTGGACAATCACAATAACCGGATTTCCATCATTACCGGTCCGAATATGGCAGGAAAATCTACCTATATGCGCCAGAGCGCACTGATCGTTCTGATGGCACAGATTGGAAGCTTTGTTCCGGCAGAATCTGCCAACATTGGAATTGTGGACCGGATTTTCACGCGTGTCGGGGCTTCAGATGATCTGGCAAGTGGGCAGAGTACCTTTATGGTAGAAATGAATGAAGTGGCAAATATTCTCCGCAATGCCACGGCGAATTCCCTTCTGATTCTGGATGAAATCGGACGCGGAACCAGTACTTTCGACGGACTCAGCATTGCCTGGGCGGTTGTCGAATATATCAGCAATCCCAAATTACTGGGAGCAAAAACACTGTTTGCCACACATTATCATGAACTGACGGAACTGGAAGGAAAATTAAACAGTGTCAATAATTACTGTATTGCGGTCAAGGAAAAAGGTGACGACATCGTCTTTTTGCGCAAGATTGTAAAGGGCGGCGCAGACAAAAGTTATGGAATACAGGTTGCTAAACTGGCAGGGATTCCGGAACTTGTGATTAACCGTGCAAAAGACATTGTAAACCAGCTTTCTGCAAACGATATTACGGAAACGGTGAAAAATATATCCGTGGAAGGACAAGCCTCCGGCAAAAAGAAAAAACCGCATCTCGATGAGGTGGATCTGACACAGATGTCATTGTTTGACACCGTAAAAGATGACGATATCATTCAGGAACTGCGGGACGTGGATATCAGCCACATGACCCCGATGGATGCACTCAATAAACTGTATGAACTTCAGAACAAAGTAAAAAACCGCTGGTAGGATATAAAAAAGGAAAAACGAATGAGCAAAATTGCGTTATTAAGTCAGGAGACAATTGATAAGATTGCAGCAGGAGAGGTCGTGGAACGCCCGAGTTCTGTGGTAAAGGAGCTTGTGGAAAACGCCATTGATGCAGGGGCATCCGCCATTACCGTGGAGATCAAAGAAGGGGGCATTTCTCTGATCCGCATCACGGACAATGGATGCGGAATTCCAAAAGAAGAAGTTCCACTGGCCTTTTTGCGGCATTCAACCAGCAAAATCCGCAGTGCAGAAGATCTGATGTGTGTACATTCTTTAGGATTCCGTGGGGAAGCACTCTCCAGCATTGCTGCTGTTTCCAGAGTGGAAATGATCACCAAACCAGCCGATGCCCTGACCGGCACCCGGTACGTGATCGAAGGCTCAAAAGAAATTGCAGACGAAGAAATCGGTGCTCCCGATGGCACAACATTTCTGGTCCGGGATCTGTTTTACAATACCCCTGCCAGACGCAAATTTTTAAAGACGGCACAGACAGAGGGCACCTACATCAGTGACATGCTGGAAAAACTTGCCCTGTCCCATCCGGATATTTCTTTTAAATATATCAACAATAACCAGACAAGACTGCACACTTCCGGAAACGGGAAAAAACGGGATCTCATTTACCATATTTACGGACGTGAGATTGCGGCGGCACTGTTAGAGGTAAACTACAAGGGAGAATATTTCTCCCTTTCCGGCTATATTGGAAAACCTGTGATTAACCGCGGAAACCGGAATTACGAAAACTATTTTATCAATGGACGCTACATCAAAAGTTCTCTGCTTTCCAGATCGATAGAAGAGGCTTATCATAATTTCCTGATGCAGCACCAGTATCCGTTTACAGTTTTGTATTTCACATTTCCGGAGGATACCCTAGATGTGAATGTGCATCCGACAAAAATGGAACTGCGGTTTGGACACAATCAGGAAATTTACAAAGAATTGTGTGATGTTCTCTTCGGACTGCTTTCCCATAAGGAACTGATTCCGGAAGTCCCGGTAGATGAAGCAGAACATAAAAAAAAGAATCTTCCCCCGGCATACAAAGAACCGATTCCGGAACCATTTGAAAAGCGCAGAATCAATGAAATCCGACAGCAGCATCACCAGCCTCCGATTCCGGAAAAACCGGTTTCTCCTGTGGCTTTGCCTGTGCCATCAAAAAAAGCACCGGCATTTGAGCCGTATGTGCCACAGCATCCGGATAAAACCATGGTACGGGAATCCTTTGACCCGTTTCCAAAGCGGGAGGAATCCGTCCCTCCTGCAGATCTTTGCAGAAAACAACCGGCTGGCGAACAGATGACCCTTGCCGCTGCTTCACCGGAATTTTTAACGGATGATGCCCGCAAAAAGCACCGGATCATCGGGCAGTTGTTTCAAACCTACTGGCTGATCGAATACGAGGATAAATTGTATATTATGGATCAGCATGCGGCACATGAAAAGGTACTTTTTGAACGGATGATGGCAAAATTAAAAGAAAAAGAATTTACATCCCAGGCAGTCAGCCCGCCCATTGTGCTGAGTCTGGATGCCCATGAGCAGGAAATGTTAGAGACGTACCTGCCGGAAATAAAAAAATTCGGGTACGAGATCGAAAATTTCGGAGGCAGAGAATATATGATCTCCGCAATACCGGATAATCTGTACCATATTGACATGAAAGATCTGTTTATCGAAATGCTTGACGATTTTTCAAATCTGACCGGACGGCAGACGCCGGAACTGATTCTGGAAAAAGTAGCCACCATGTCCTGCAAGGCAGCGGTAAAGGGAAATCATAGACTGAGCCTGCCGGAAGTGGATGCACTCATGACGGAATTACTGACGCTGGAAAATCCGTTTTGCTGTCCGCATGGAAGGCCGACCATCATTTCCATGTCAAAATACGAAATAGAGAAAAAATTTAAGAGGATTGTTTCATGAAACCACTTGTCATTCTTGCAGGCCCCACAGCCGTCGGGAAAACCGCTTTATCAATAAAACTTGCGAAAAAAATAAACGGCGCCGTTATTTCCGCGGATTCGATGCAGGTATATAAATACATGGATATCGGTTCTGCAAAAATTATGCCGGAAGAGATGAAAGGGATACCCCATTATCTGATCGATGTGTTAGAGCCGTCCGAAGAGTTTAATATTGTCCGTTTTCAGCAGATGGCAAAAGAGGCCCTGCAGCAGATCTATGCTGCCGGACAGATCCCGATTATCGCCGGCGGAACCGGATTTTACATCCAGTCACTGTTGTACGACATAGACTTTTCCAAAGAGGAATCCGATACGGCATACCGTACAGAACTTACGGCATTTGCAAAAGAATATGGGGCGCATGCCCTGCATGAAAAATTAAAAGAAATTGATCCGGTTTCTTATGAAACCATTCATGAAAATAATATCAAACGGGTCATCCGTGCACTGGAATTTTACCATCAGAATCATACGCCGATTTCCGCACACAACGAAAAAGAACATCAGAAAATATCTCCGTATCGTTTTGCATATTTTGTACTGACGGACGAACGGGAAAAATTATACCGGCGCATTGATCAGCGCGTGGACTTAATGATGGAGCAGGGACTTCTTACAGAAGTAAAAACGCTGTATGATATGGGATGCCGCAAAGATATGGTTTCCATGCAGGGACTGGGATACAAAGAAATTTTAGATTATCTGGACGGCAGCTGCTCCCTTGAGGAAGCGGTGTATGTGATCAAACGGGAAACCAGACATTTTGCGAAACGGCAGCTTACCTGGTTTCGCCGGGAAAAGGATGTCATCTGGCTGGACAAATCCGAATTCAATGACCGGGAAGATCAGATGTTACAGAAAATGACGGATGTTTTACACGAGAAAGGAATCATACAATGAATCAGTTACTGGAAGAAAAATATAAAGAACTTGGAATTTCCGAGAAAGTTTATGCATTTGGCGAAAAAATCGAACAGGAATTAAAAGAGCGTTTTGAAAAGATTGATGCAAATGCGGAATACAATCAGATGAAAGTCATTGCAGCCATGCAGAAAAACCGTGTGAGTGCAGAATGTTTTAATATTTCGAGCGGATACGGATATAATGATATGGGAAGAGATACTTTAGAGCGGGTATATGCAGACTGTTTTGGCGGGGAAGATGCGCTGGTCCGTCCACAGATCACCTGTGGAACCCATGCACTTGCGCTCGCTCTGATGTCCAATCTGCGTCCGGGCGATGAGCTTCTTTCTCCGGTCGGAAAACCGTACGACACTCTGGAAGAAGTAATTGGCATCCGCCCATCCAAAGGTTCCCTTGCCGAATACGGAATCACTTATTCCCAGGTGGATCTGCTGCCGGACGGTTCATTTGATTACGATGGAATCCGGAATGCAATCCATGAAAACACCCGCCTGGTAACCATCCAGCGCTCTAAGGGATACCAGACACGTCCAACGCTGTCGGTCGAGCGGATTGGGGAACTGATCACATTTATCAAAAATATCAAACCGGATGTCATCTGTATGGTTGACAATTGTTACGGAGAGTTTGTGGAAGACCGGGAGCCACTTGCAGTGGGAGCGGATATGATGGTCGGTTCTCTGATTAAAAACCCGGGAGGCGGCCTTGCTCCGATTGGCGGATACATTGTCGGTAAAAAGGAATGTGTGGAAAATGCGGCATATCGCCTGACTTCCCCTGGACTCGGAAAAGAAGTAGGAGCTTCGCTTGGTGTGATCCAGTCCTTTTATCAGGGCCTCTTTCTTGCACCGACCGTTGTAAGCGGTGCCTTAAAGGGAGCCATTTTTGCGGCAGATATTTATGAAAAACTGGGGTATAAAGTGGTTCCGGACAGTACAGAAAGCCGCCATGACATTATTCAGGCTGTGGAATTTCAAAACCGGGATGCCATGATTGCTTTCTGTGAAGGAATTCAGGCTGCTGCACCGGTAGACAGCTATGTCACTCCGGAGCCATGGGCAATGCCTGGTTATGACTGTGACGTTATTATGGCAGCAGGTGCATTCGTACAGGGTTCTTCCATCGAACTTTCCGCAGATGGCCCGGTGAAACCGCCATATGCCGTTTATTTTCAGGGGGGTCTGACATGGTACCATGCGAAGCTTGGAATTCTCATGTCTTTACAGAAACTTTATGAACGTAACCTTGTTAATATAGATGAACTGTGCTAAAATAATATGAGTTTTCATGTGGCTTCGGAAAAGTAGAAAGGAACCTGTTTTGAGTCACATTTCAATGAAAAACCTGCCGGAATCGGAACGGCCTTACGAACGTTTTCAGATTCTTGGAGCAGAGGCGCTGTCGGATGCAGAGCTTCTTGCAATTATATTAAAGACAGGAACAAAGGATTATACGGCTTTGGATCTTGCGCGTGATCTTTTGTCGGAGTGTCAGGGAAATCTTTTGAATCTGTATGAAATCGGATATGAACAGCTTTTAGAACGCAGGGGCATTGGCCCGGTCAAGGCAACACAGCTGAAAGCAATTGCGGAGCTTTCCAAGCGCATTGCCAGAACCGGACGCGGATATCATTTATCCATGAACTGTCCGTCTTCCATCGCCGATTATTATATGGAAGAACTCCGGCACCGCAGGGAAGAGGCCTTTATGGCAGCTTTCTTTGATTCCAAATGCAAATTTTTAGGAGACAGTGTGATCGCAACCGGGAGCATCAGTTATGCATATGTTTCTCCCATGGAACTGTTTCGCAAAGCACTGCTTCGAAATGCTGTTATGATCGTTATCCTGCACAATCATCCGAGTGGAGACCCAACTCCAAGCACAGAAGACAAAAAGCTTACCGAACAGATTCGGGCAGGCGCCTCGGTGTTGGGATTAACCCTTGCTGATCATATCGTAATCGGAGATCAGCAGTATTTCAGTTTTCGCGAAAATAAATTGTTATAACACAAGAAAAGGGAGAAGACAATGAGTAACAATATTTATGGTATTGACTTCGGTACATGTAATTTTAAAGTATTCAGTAAATCCAGTGGAAAAGTGATATCTGAAAAAAACACCATTGCCATTATCAACAAAACGCAGATTTATGCGTATGGTGATGATGCCTATGCAATGTATGAAAAAGCACCGGAAAGCATCAACGTTACGTTTCCGGTTTCTACGGGAGTGATCGCAGATTACAATTTTCTGCAGACCATGATTTTTGATTATATTGAGAAAAAATTAAAAGGAAGAGTAAAGAATGCAGAATTTCTTGTCGCAGTACCGACAGACATTACCGATGTAGAAAAACGTGCATTCTTTGAACTTTTTTATAAAAGCAAATTTCGTCCGAAAAACGTTATGCTCTGTGAAAAACCACTTGCAGATGCCGTTGGACTTGGAATTGATGTAAATCAGCCTACCGGAGTCATGGTTGTGGATATGGGAGCAGACACGATCGAAATTTCTGTGATTTCTCTCGGAGGACTTGTACTCAGTGATCTGATGCATTTCGGGTCCAATCGTCTCGATGAGTCTATCATCAGCTATATCCGCAGGGAATTTAACCTTGTGATCGGAAAGAAAACCGCCAAAGCATTAAAAGAAGAGCTTGGAAGCGGACTTCCGGGAAGACAGGAAACGATGACCGTTGTTGGTCTGGATGTCGTAAGCGGTCTTCCGGTGGAACGTGAAATTACCGCAGAGGTTGTCTATGAAGCAATCAAAGCAAATCTTGAATCGATCTGTTCGTCTATCAAACTGATTCTGGAAAAAACACCACCGGAACTTGCCAGGGATATTATCTATGCAGGTATTTATATCACAGGCGGCGGATCAAAAATCAAAGATCTTGACCAGTTGTTTACACAGATTACAAATATTAAAGTAAATACCTGTGAGAATCCGGAAGAGAGCGCAGTCCGCGGTCTTTCAAAGATTGCTACGGACTCCAAATATAAACGGATTCCATTCAGCATGAAAAATACTACGTTAAAGTAAGAAACAAGGATTCGAGGATTTTATGAAAAAATTTCGCAGTTTTCGCAATAAGAAAAAGCATCTTTCAAGTAAATATATTTTGCTGATCCTTACCGGCGTGTGTATTGTTGCTCTGTTTACGAGTCTGGTATTTAATCTTTCCGGAGGTCCTTTAAATTCAGTTGCCGGATATGTATTTGTTCCGATGCAGAAGGGAATCAACAATGCCGGTTCCTGGATTTCAGGAAAAGCAAATGACTTTCAAACACTTGGAGAAGTTTTAAAAGAAAACAAAAAGCTTCAAAATCAGGTAGACGATCTGACCAATCAGTTAAACGTCACAAAGCTCGAACAATACGAACTGGACAATTACCGGGAACTTCTGGATCTGGATGATAAATATTCCGGATATCAGAAGGTCGCAGCAAATGTGATCGCCATGGACGGAACCAACTGGTTTTCAAGTTTTACGATTGACAAAGGTTCCAAAGAAGGCATAAAAAAAGGCATGAATGTCATTGCCGGAAGCGGTCTGGTCGGAATCGTCACAGACGTCGGTCCGAATTTTGCCAAGGTGCGAAGCATCATCGATGATTCTAGTAATGTAAGTTCCATGGTTCTGACCACAAAAGATAATTTCAATGTCGGTGGCAGCTTAAAGTCCATGAATCAGGATAAAGTGTTACCATTTACAGAACTCCGGGATGAAGATGATAAGGTAAAGGTCGGCGATCCGGTCGTGACTTCCTATGTGTCGGATCAGTATCAGGAAGGAATTCTGATTGGATACATTGCCTCCATTGAAAAAAATGCAAATAACCTGACAAAATCGGGAACCATTACGCCGGTCGTTGATTTCCAGCATCTGCGGGAGGTGCTTGTCATTACGACACTCAAAGACACCGGAGAAAAGGAACTGTCTTCCCAGAAGGCATCCGATACTCAGACAGAAACACAGGACAATACCGAAACACAAAAATCACAGGAGTAGGAAATGCGTAGAAAAATTGTGCTTTTTATTATTATAGCAATCTGTTTTCTCTTACAGACAACCGTTTTTCGAGCTTTGACATTTGCCAATATCGGTCCGAATCTGCTGATTATTGTGGTGTCTTCTTTTGGACTCATGCGTGGGAAAAAAGAAGGGCTGTGGGTTGGATTCTTTTGTGGATTGCTTATCGACATATTTTTTGGGTTTTATCTCGGAGGATATGCTTTACTTTATATGTACATCGGTTACATCAACGGATTGTTCAAAAAAAGATTTTACCCGGATGATATTAAGCTTCCGATGATTCTGATCGGCTCGAGTGATATCGTAAATAACCTGATGATCTATATTGTTATGTTTTTTATGCGCAGCCGGTTTTCTTTCTGGTATTATTTTACATCCGTCATACTGCCGGAATTTGTTTATACCATGGTGATAACCATCTTTTTGTATTTTATTCTTCTCAAGATTAATCAGAAACTTGAGGAACACGAGAAAAGGAGAGCTATAAAATTTGAGTTATGATATCAAAGATTTTCTGAAGAAATTTTTCAGTTCGCGCCTTTTTGTGCTTGCTGCGGTATTTATCGTATTTTTCGGAATTATCCTTGCAAGAATCTTTACCCTTCAGGTCGTCAACGGAAAGTCTTATCAGGAAAACTTTTCTTTAAAGATTCAGATGAAGCAGCCGATCAATGCGGCACGTGGAAATATATATGACAAAAACGGAAAGCTTCTGGCTTACAATGAACTTGCATATTCCATTTCCATCAATGACAGTACAACCTATTCAAGCACAAAAGAAAAAAACAAGGCTGTCAATGCAGAACTTGCAGAGATTCTTACGGTTTTAAAGAATAATGGTGAAACGCTGAATAATGATTTCAAAATTGACCGGAAAAAAGACGGTACATACAGCTTTAATGTATCCGGTTCCTCGCTGAACCGTTTTCGTGCGGATGTTTTCGGAAAAGGCTCTGCCGATGATCTTGAATATGACAAGGAGACCGGAATCGATGAGGCAAATGCAACCGCAGAACAGATTATGGAATATCTGATGGGAAAAGACAACTTTGGCATCAGTTCGAAATATGATGGGGATCTGGCATACCGTATCGTCGTTGTCCGTTATGCCATGCTTGGAAACCGCTTCGCAAGATACAAAGAAGTAAAAATTGCAACCGATGTTTCGGACAAGACCGTTGCTTACGTGAATGAGCATATGGACACACTGAGCGGAATTTCGGTCAACGAAGATATGATCCGGAAATACAACTACAGTGAATATTTTTCATCGATCATCGGATACACCGGACCGATTTCGGAATCGGAGTATACGGCACTGCACAAAAAGAATAAAGATTATACCCAGAATGACACCGTCGGAAAAGCCGGGCTGGAGCAGTATTACGAGACCTATCTGCGTGGGAAAAACGGAGAGCAGAAATTTTATATTGATAATGTAGGAAGAATTTCCGAAATTATCAGCAGCACCGATTCCGTAGCCGGAGATGACCTGTATCTGAGTATCGACGCAGATCTGCAGAAAGCTACCTATCTGGCATTGCAGAATGAGATTGCGGCGATTGTGTATTCCAATATCAAATCGGGCGAAATTCCGATCAACGATGTGTATACAGCCCTGATTGGCAACAGCGTCATCAACACAGAACACTTTTCAAAAGCGAAAGCCTCTGACACCGAAAAAAATGTGTTAAGTGTTTTTAAATCCCGACAGAAGACAACGCTTGGAAAAATAAAACAGGAACTGACCAGTTCACCGGAAGCGTTGAATACAATGTCCGATGAAGTGCTGGATGAATTTACTTACATTATTTCCATGTTAAAAGACGATCAGGTACTCTTAAAAAATGAGATAGATACCAGTGATTCTGTTTACCAGAAATGGAAAAATCAGAAAATCAGCCCGAAAGAGTATTTAAGTTACTGTATCACACAGCACTGGATCGATATCAGCCAGCTGAATGTCGATGAAAAATATGCGGACTCAACAGAAGTATATGATGCATTATGCAAGTATATTCTAAAGAACATTAAGACAGATACGGAATTTTCCAAAATTATATACCAGTATATGATTACACGTGGCGAAATCTCCCCGCGTCAGCTCTGTCTGATTCTGTTCGATCAGGGAGTATTGGATTATGATGATGCAACAGTAAACAAATTGAAAAACGGATCGTTGTCTCCACGGGATTTTCTCATGAAAAAGATTTACAACATTGAGATTACGCCTGCACAGCTTGCACTTGAACCATGTATCGGTTCCTGTGTGGTGACGGATGAAAAAACAGGGGAAATTCGTGCCATGGTAAGTTATCCCGGATATGACAGCAACAAACTTGCCAATGGTGTGGATTCGGAATATTTTGCATCTCTGCAGCATGATAAATCTTCTCCGCTGCTCAATTATGCGACGCAGCAGAAGACCGCACCCGGTTCCACCTTTAAGCTGGTTTCCGCAACAGCCGGTCTGGTAGAAAACGTGATTACGACATCCGACCAGATCCGGTGTACCGGAATTTATAATGACATCAGTAACAAACCAAAATGCTGGATTTATCCGGGCAGTCACGGACTTGACAATGTTTCCGAGGCAATTCGGGATTCCTGTAACGTCTTTTTCTATACGGTCGGCAATCGGCTGGCACAGAAAAAAACAGGATCTTATAATGATGCCAACGGTATTGATCTGATTCAGAAATATGCACATATCTATGGCCTGGATCAAAAAACAGGACTGGAGATTTCGGAAAGCAAATCATCTGTTGCGACAAAATATCCGGTTAGGGCTGCCATTGGACAGAGTGATAACAACTATACCACCGTTGCATTGTCCCGCTATGTAACAGCCGTGGCCTCCGGCAAAAAATATAATTATCAGCTGATGAATAAAATCGTGGATGCAGATGGAAAGACGGTCAAAAAATATAAGGCCGACTATGAAGATATTTCTGATACTTTAACAGACAGTCAATGGGATGCACTCCATTCTGGTATGCGTCAGGTGGTTTCTACCATGGATCGTTTCCAGGGCTTTGATATTCCTGTCGCAGGAAAGACCGGTACGGCACAGCAGACTGGACATGCCAACCACGGACTGTTTATTGGTTATGCACCATATGATGATCCGGAAATTACCATCGCAGTGAGAATTGCCAACGGTTACAGTTCCCATAATGCGGCAACCGCGGCAAGAAATGTAATTTCATATTACTATAAAGAAACATCGATGAAAGATATCAAGGAAATGAAAGCAGCCGGTGTCAACGGTAACACAAGAAACTCTGTTGCCGATTAGTCACATAGATTACAATTTAAACTAACAGGAGGTTTATTTCATGGGTGAAGCAATTGTTTTCACTTCAGGAAAAGGCGGTGTTGGCAAGACTACAACAATTGCCAACATTGGCGCAGGACTTTCACGGTTAGATAAAAAAGTCATCATGCTTGATACAGACATGGGACTTCGGAATTTGGATGTTGTAATGGGAATGGAAGATCAGATCCAGTATAATCTGATCGACCTTCTCGAAAACAAATGCCGGTTAAAACAGGCATTGATCCGGGACAAGCGTTATCCGAATCTGTTTATGATTCCCGCAGCTCTCCGCTGCAGAAAGATTATGGATTATGAGAGTAAGCTGTATACGCTGATTTCCCATTTAAAACAGGAATTTGATTTCTGTCTGATTGACTGTCCGGCAGGAATCGAAGACGGGTTTCACTTTGCCGTATCTGCAGCAGATCGTGCAGTAGTTGTTACATCTCCGCATATTTCTGCTGTGCGGGATGCAGGAAGAGTCATCTGTCTGCTGGACGGTATGCGGCTTTCACAGATTGATCTGCTGATCAATGCCTACAATGCCCGTATGGTGCGAAAACACGATATGCTTTCGCAAAAAGATGTAGAAGATATTTTAGGACTTTCGGCAATCGGTGTAATTCCTGCCGATGAAAGAATTGTCGTAAGCCAGAATAAGGGAATACCTGTACTTTCCATGCACACAAAGGCCACCCGTGCATTTATGACTGCCGCAAGAGCATTCGCAAATCCACGTGTGATTCCGGTGGATCTGAATAAAGAAGATCCCTGCATCCGGCAGGGCAAAATATATCTGGGCGGAAAGGAATGTGAGTATGAAGGTTAATCGTTTTTCCCACAGACAGGACGGTTCCGGACCAATTGCCCGTGAACGTCTGAAATTAATGGCAGAATCCGCACCGTTTGAACATTCACCTGCTGCAGCAAGGCGAATGAAAAAGGAAATTTCGGATATTATTTCAAGGTATTTTGAATTTTCTCCGGATGACTATGAGATAAGAGTTGTTTTGAAACAAAACAGGAAAAGAGCTTAAGATGTTAAAACAATACAAACTTAGAAATTATCATTTTCAATTGGTGGTCAGTATACTGGTTTTAAATATTATCGGTATCCTGATCATTGGAAGTGCCAAACATTCTGTACAGAAAATGCAGATCTTAGGATGTATCATCGGTATGGTGGCGATGGTCATTGTATCCTTGATGGATTATTCCTTTATTCTGAGATTTACCTGGTTGTATTATATCGGAATCATTGTCCTGCTTGGTCTGGTTATGACAGGTATTGGTGACAGTGCCGGTGGAGCACAGCGCTGGATTGATTTTGGAGGTTTTCGTTTTCAGCCTTCCGAGCTGGCAAAAATCGTGCTGATTTTATTTTTCGCACGCTTTTTTTCCAAACATGCAGAGAACCTGAACACGGTAAAAACCATAGGTCTTTCTTTTGTCCTGATCGGAATTCCTCTGCTTTTGATTGTAAAGCAGCCGGATACTTCAACTTCCATCGCAATTGCATTAATTTTTATTAGCCTCTTGTTTATTGCCGGATTAAGTTATAAAATAGTATTAACCGTTTTGGGAATCTGTATTCCGACAGGATTGATAGGAATTACCGTTATACTTCGTATGGCACAATCCTCGGGAGATTACCGTTTCGGTCGAATTATGGCATGGTTATATCCACAGGACCCCAGATGGTCGGATATCGCAGCACAGCAGCAAAATTCGATTATGGCAATTGGATCAGGCCAGTTATGGGGGAAAGGTCTGAACAATTCCGCGGCCACATCCATGAAAAATGCGAATTATATCATTGAGCCACAGACAGATTTCATCTTCGCTGTTGCCGGTGAGGAACTCGGTTTTATAGGTACCATGGTAATTGTCCTTTTATTGCTGTTTATTGTGATAGAATGTATTCTGATCGCCCGGAAGGCAAAGGATCTCGCAGGAAGACTGATCTGTTGCGGCATGGCTGCACTGATTGGATTTCAGAGTATTTTTAATATTTTTGTTGCCACCGGTCTGATGCCGAATACAGGAATTCCGCTTCCATTTGTAAGTTACGGATTGACTTCTTTGCTTTCTTTGTATTTGGGAATGGGGTTTGTATTAAATGTTGGATTACAGCCGAAAAAATATTAGGGGGAATTGTTTAATGAATATTGGACTTGTAGCACATGACTCAAAAAAGAAATTAATGCAGAATTTCTGTATTGCATATCGTGGAATTCTGGCAAAAAACCAGTTGTTTGCAACCGGAACAACCGGACGTCTGATCGAGGAGGTTGCCAACCTCCAGATACATAAATATCTCGCAGGACATCTGGGAGGTTCCCAGCAGCTTGGTGCACAGATCGAGCACAATGAAATTGATCTCGTAATCTTTCTGCGTGATCCTCTGAAACCAAAGTCACATGAGCCGGATGTCAACAGCATTGTGCGGCTTTGTGATGAGCACAATATCCCGCTTGCAACCAATCTTGCCACAGCGGAGCTTTTGATTAAATCTTTGGATAGAGGAGACCTTGACTGGCGTGAAATGTACAAATAGAACTCATCATTTAAAAATAAAACTGCTATGTATTTCTTGCATAGCAGCTCTTTTTATGAACGGATGCGGAACCGGTAAGACCGCGGATATCCAGAATCCATACTCCCTGACGGGAGATAATTCTTCCGTCAGCAACCAGTTTTTTGCAAGAAATCTGTGTGTGACAGACGATATTAATTTTGGCACGGATCAGGTTCATGCAGATTATGCCGAAGGAGCTGGTGTTTTTGATCTGACAACCAAAGAAGTACTGTACAGCCAGAACCTTTTCGAAAAACTGTATCCGGCAAGTACCACAAAAATTCTGACAGCCTATATCATTATCCGTAACTGTGATCTGGATGATAAAGTAACCGTCAGTGCGGATGCCATTGCAAATATGGCGGATTCTTCCAAATGCGGACTTGCTGCCGGAGATGTACTTACTGTCCGGGATTTACTGTATGGACTGTTACTTGTCAGCGGAAATGATGCGGCAAATGTTCTTGCCGAATATTATTCCGGGTCAATTGATAAATTTGCAGAGGAAATGAATCGCGAAGCAAAAGCCCTGGGAGCAACACAGAGCCATTTTGTCAATGCAAACGGTCTGCCGGATGATGATCATTACACAACCGTTTACGATATGTACCTGATCTTTCAGGAAGCAATCCAGACACAGGATTTTATTGACATTATCCATACCAAAAGTTATGATGCTGCTTATCAGAATGCATCCGGTAATACCGTGACACAGACATGGGAAAGTACAAACCGGTATTTAAACGGTCAGACAACCGAACCGGAAGATATTACCGTAATCGGTGGAAAAACCGGTACCACAAACGCAGCGGGATACTGTCTTGTTTTGTATTCAAAGAATAAAAAAGGTGATGATATTGTCAGTATCGTTTACAAGGGAAAAACACGTTCTGATATGTATACGCTGATGAATCAGATTCTTTCAACCTTTGCGAATTAATGATTGTATTTCCTGTGCAAATATACTATAATTATGGTTATAAAGAACCGTTTTTTGTGACTTTTTATATTTGCAGGAGGAAGTGCCATGATTGAAATCATTTGTGGGGAAAAGGGAAAAGGAAAGACCAAGGAACTTTTAGAAAAAGTCAATCACACCGTCAGTACCGTTACAGGGAGTGTTGTTTATCTTGACAAAAGCCAGAAACATATGTATGAGTTAAACAATAAAGTCCGTCTGATCAATGTAGTGGATTATCCAATTACAAACTGTGATGAATTTTTAGGGTTTATCTGTGGGATTGTATCCCAGGATCACGATCTGGAAGAAATGTATCTGGACAGTTTTCTTACCATTGCATTCATTGAATCCGATCAGGACATGGTAAGGGCGATTGAAAAACTGGATATTATCAGCGAAAAATACAAAGTCCGTTTTATTTTAAGTGTTTCCAAAAATAAAGCGGATCTGCCGGAATATGCACAGGCGAAAGTAACGGTTTCGCTCTAAGAGATCCCGGTTTACGGAAGATGGGAGTGCTTCTTATTGAGAACACTCCCATCTTTTTTGTGTCTAATCCTCCAGAGAGGAACGGATTCTTCCGTAAAAGCTGATCAGATATAATCCGCTGAGTCCTACCAGCGCATATATGACACGCGTCAGCCAGGTCCCGTTTCCAAAGATAAAGGAAACCAGATTAAACTGGAAAAATCCAATCAGTCCCCATACAATACATCCAATTACTGCTAATGTTAAAAGGCAGTTATCAAGCCATTTCATTCTTCTTACCTCCATTTTTTATCCATAGTATGAGACAAAAAATTAAAATTATACACATTTCTTCTGATGATTGTATTTGCGGTTTGAAAATGGTAAGATAGAAGTATCAATCAGTGAGGTGGACTTTTTTGACACGCAAACAGAATGTTGTACGAATGCATCATGGTCTGAATTTAAATATCGGAATCGTGATTTTTGTAATTATAATTATCTATGTCATCTTTAATCTTATATCGTATCTGACTTCCAGCCCGGTTGCTGAATACGAAGTAGGTCAGGGAACCATTGCAACAAACCATGTTTATCACGGACTGATTCTGCGCGATGAGACGGTTGTCTATGCAGGACAGAGCGGTTATATCAATTACTATCTGAAAAACGGGGCAAAAGCCTCCGTCAATGATGTGGTCTATTCCATTGACACCAGCGGGGAACTTTCCCGGCAGATTTCAGATGCCGCATCCACTGGAGACACCCTTGACCCCGAAACACTGAAAGAAGTTTCCTCCGATCTGGAGGTTTTCCGGAATTCCTATGACTCCAACACATTTTCTTCGGTTTATACATTTAAAAACGAACTCAATGCGCAGCTGACACAGACCCTTAGCATGAATGCCCTCAGTTCTTTAAATGAAGATGTAAAAACTGCTGTAGAAAACAATACATTTTATAAAAAAAAGTCGGAAAAACCGGGAATTATTGTATATTACACGGACGGCTATGAAAGTGTCACCACAGACAACTTTACTGCCGATCAGTTTAACATGGCAGATTACAAAAGAAATTCTCTGGATGATCAGGAACAGGTCACGGCAAATACCCCTGCCTACAAACGGATTGACAGTGAAAAATGGAATATTCTGTTGCCGGTATCAGAGGATATGGCAAAACAGCTAAAAGATAATGAGTATATTAAAATCCGTTTCTGCAAGGATGATTTTACACTGACAGTCCCTTATTCCCTGACCAAAAAAGATGGAAGTTATTATGTAAACCTGAGTTTAAAAACGGCAATGATCCGTTATGTAAATGATCGTTTCATTGATGTGGAACTTGTCGTATCCGAAAAAACCGGTCTTAAAATTCCGAATTCGGCAATTACAAAAAAACAGTTTTATACGGTTCCAAAAGAGTATTTTACACAGGGAGGCGATTCCTCTGTTCCCGGACTTATGATAGAAAACCATGCTGGAGATACCGGTTCGGTAACACTGGTTCAGCCAACCATATACTACGAAACGGATGATTTTTACTATATTGATGATGAAACCGTTTCTGCCGGCGATGTTGTGGTAAAAAACAATTCTTCCGGGACGTATACCATCGGCAGTGATGTGGACAAGCTCACCGGTGTTTATAATATCAACAAAGGGTATGCCGTATTTAAACAAATTGATATTCTTGCACAAAACAATAAATATACCATTGTCGATACAGGTACTTCCTATGGAGTGGCCCTGTATGACCATATTGCCTTAGACGGCAGTAAAATAAAAGAAAACCAGCTGGTTGTAAAATAAAAGGAGTGTATACATGATGGATTTACAGGAAAACCTGCAACAGGTAGAAGCAAATATATGCAAAGCATGCGAAAACGCAGGAAGAAAACGCAGTGATGTGACATTGATCGCTGTCAGCAAAACCAAGCCAATCGAAATGCTTCAGACCGTATATGATCTGGGGCCGCGTGATTTTGGGGAGAATAAAGTTCAGGAAATGTGTGAAAAAATGGAAGTTCTTCCAAAAGATATCCGCTGGCATATGATCGGACATCTGCAGACAAACAAAGTGAAATATATCATTGGAAAGACAGAACTCATCCATTCGGTGGACAGTCTGCATCTGGCAAAAGAAATCGAAAAACAGGCGGCAAAACAAAACGTAACCGTCTCGATTCTTGTCGAGGTCAATATTGCAGAAGAGGAGAGTAAATTTGGTATTCATAAGGAAGAAACCATTTCCCTTATCCGCCAGATTGCCGCTTTGCCGCATATCCAAATCCTTGGGCTGATGACGATTGCACCATTCGTGGAAAATCCGGAAGACAACCGCACTTACTTCCGGCAGATTCGCCAATTATCTGTTGACATTGACGCACAAAACATAGATAATGTACGTATGGATATTTTGTCCATGGGAATGACCGGAGATTATATGGTTGCAATTGAAGAAGGTGCAACCATGGTTCGCGTTGGAACCGGAATTTTCGGCGAAAGATATTATCAAAAATAAGGTGGTAAAAAATGAGTATTATTGATAAATTTCTCGATGTCATGCGTTTAAATGATGATGATTACGAATTTGATAACGAAGATTACGATTACGATGAAGAAGAGGATTATGAGGTAAAAGAAAAAAAACCTTCCCGTAGAGAACGCAAAAAAGAAGAGGAACAGCAACAGACCGCAGCAACTTTTGATATTTCCGAAAAGCAGAGGCAGAAGCAGCAGAATAAAATTACACCAATCAACCGAAACCGCCGACAGGGACAACCGGGAATGGAAGTATGTGTGATCAAGCCAACTACCATTGAAGATGAGATTGAAATAACAGAAACCTTATTAAATGGACGTACCGTTGTAATCAACATGGAAGGACTCAGTGTAGATATTGCACAGCGGATCATCGATTTTACTTCCGGTGCTACCTTTGCCATGCATGGAAATCTACAGAAGATCTCCAATTACATCTTCCTTGCAACTCCAAATGGTGTTGACATTTCCGGAGATATTCAGGGACTTATGGAATCTTTTGATTTACCAGGATTAAATTAATGATATGAACGAACAGGAATTATGCCGGAAGCGTCTTTTGGATCTTTCCAGACAGGCGGACCGGAAAGGAATTGTATTATTCAGTGATTTTTTAAATTTAAATGAACAGAATATTTTTCATAGTCTGCAGAAGGAACTGTATACTACAGCAGAACTATCCGGTGGCTATGAGCAGGCAGAGCGTCAGATGGTTGCATTTATCCCTGATGCTCTTTGTTATGAATGGTCTTATCCGTTTGTTTGTATCCATGCGGTTCCTCAGTATCCAAAATATGCGGAAAAACTTACGCATCGCGATGTACTGGGGGCACTGATGCATCTTGGACTGGACCGGAGTAAAATCGGAGATATTGTTGTGCTGGAAAATGACATTTATATCTTTTGTTCAGAAACCATCTCCAGTTTTATTATGGATCAGTTTACGCAGATCCGCCATACCATGATCCGGAGTTCGATTATCGAAGATGTCAGTACCCTTAAAGTCCATCCCGTTTTTGAGGAACACGATGATATGGTTGCTTCTAACCGCATTGATGCCATTATTGCGCGGGCATATCATTTATCCCGGTCGGAAGCTGCCGCATATCTTACCGCTGAGAAAGTTTTCATTAATGGACGCTGCATTACAAACTGCAATCAATCCTGTGACAACGGAGATATTGTTTCGGTTCGCCAAAAAGGGCGTTTTGTTTTTGAAACCGACCAGTCTCTCAGCAAAAAAGGAAAACTTCGCGTCCGGTTTATGATTTATAAGTAAGGAGAGAACAATGAATCAGAGAAAGACAAAAAAATATATGGGATACAGCGGTCTGCTTGTTATTCTTTTAATTGCCATCGACCAGTTTACCAAATGGCTTGCCTATACCCATCTGTACCAGAAACCGGATGTGTCTGTGATTGATGGGGTATTCCAGTTAAAATATCTCGAGAATGACAGTGCTGCATTTAGTCTGGATCCGGTTTCTATTCTGCAGCGGATTTTTCATTTTTCTTATTTTGACAGCCATCCGGAAGCTTTTTTGATGGCAAAAATGATCTTTTTTGCCGTACTGACCATCGTTGTGCTTGTTTTACTGGCTATTGTGTATCAGCGAATTCCATTGAACCGCCGTTTTCTTCCGCTGAATATTATTTCAGTCGGAATCTTTGCAGGGGCGGCAGGAAACCTGATTGACCGTGTAATACATCACTATGTCATTGATTTCTTTTATTTCAGCCTGATCAATTTTCCGGTTTTTAATGTTGCAGATATTTATGTAACACTTTCTGCAATCGCATTGATCATTGCTGTGCTTTTTTATTACAAGGAAGAAGATTTTTCTTTGATTTTCACTGGAAAACTGTAAGATGAAAAGGAGTCCTAAAACCGTGCAGGAAGAATCATTTGAAGTACAGTACACACAGGAAGGGGAGCGTCTGGATAAAGTTCTTTCCGAAATTTATCCGGATTTCTCCCGTTCTTTTTTTCAAAAACTTATCAAAAACAAACAAATTCAGGTAAACGGGGCAGTTCAAAAGGCCAGTTATCCGGTACATACAGAAGATCTCATACGTGTCACCATTCCGGATGCTGTCGAAACGACCATTGAACCGGAAAACATTCCGTTGGACATTCTGTATGAAGACGATGATGTTCTAATTGTGAACAAACCCAAAGGGATGGTTGTACATCCATCGGCAGGACATTATTCCGGAACACTGGTAAATGCTATCATGTATCACTGCAAAGATTCATTAAGCGGCATCAACGGACAGATACGTCCGGGAATTGTTCATCGTATTGATATGGATACAACCGGTTCCCTGATTGTATGCAAAAATGATGAAAGTCACGTAAACATTGCAGAGCAGATCAAAGAACATACCGTCAACCGCATCTACGTTGGCATTGTCTGCGGAAATGTAACAGAAGATGAGGGAACCATCGAAGGCGCGATTGGAAGGCATCCGGTTGACCGCAAAAAAATGGCTGTCAATGAGAAAAACGGAAAACCGGCAATTACTCATTATAAAGTTCTTGAACGTTTTGGAAATTATACTTATATGCAGTTTCAACTGGAAACCGGACGAACTCACCAGATCCGTGTACACATGGCAAGCATCGGGCATCCGTTACTCGGAGATACTCTGTATTCCAGTGGCAGATCACCGTTCAAACATTTGCAGGGGCAGACGCTCCACGCAAAAACAATAGGATTCGTTCATCCAAAAAGTGGAGAATATATGGAATTTTCTGCTCCTTTGCCGGAATATTTTGATAATTTGCTAAAATTGTTGAAATCCAGGTCCTAAATGTTGTATAATATGTATATACTTTAAGAGATTACTTAAAGAATTTATGACATCGGAGGTAATGGGTATGGGCAATTATATTTATACAATCGGAAGAGAACTTGGAAGTGGTGGATACACCGTTGCAAAACTTTTAGCAGAACGTCTTGGAATCAGGTTATATGATAAAGAACTTTTGGCACAGGCAGCAAAAGATTCTGGTTTTTGCGAAGAAATTTTCGAAAATCATGATGAACGTCCAACCAACAGTTTTCTGTATTCCTTAGTAATGGATACATATACCGGCGGAAATTATTCTGCAGCACCGTTTTTGGATATGCCGCTTAATCACAAAGTATTTTTAGCACAATTTGATACCATAAAAAAGATTGCATCCGAGGAGTCCTGTGTAATTGTAGGCCGCTGTGCAGATTACGCACTGGCTTCTAATCCGGACTGTCTGAGCATCTTTGTACATGCAGATATGGACGATCGTATCAGGCGTGTCAGCAAACGTGAGGATGTCACGGAATCAAAAGCCAAAGATATGATCCAGAAAAGAGATAAGCAGCGTTCCAGCTATTATAATTATTACACCTGTAAGAAATGGGGAGACTCCAGAAGCTATGATCTGACACTTAACACAAGTAAGATCACACCGGAGGCGTGTGTCGACATTATTCTGGATTTTCGAAAGAAAATGGAACAGAAGAAATAAAGCAATTCCGCTCTGAAAAAAGGAACCGGTCTTAAGGTCCGGTTCCTTTTCTTGTATACTTTAAAAATCTATTGAAAATATTAAGAGGAATGAAATCCATGCGATTTGTAATACAACGTGTCACTGAAGCAACATGTGAAGTTGATCAAAAAATTACCGGACAGATAACAAACGGCTTTTGCGTCCTGATCGGAATTGCAGAAACCGATACCAAAAACATTGCCGATAAAATGATTCGAAAACTCCTTGGGATGCGCATCTTCGGTGATGAAAACGGAAAAACAAACCTGTCTTTACATGATATCGAAGGCTCCCTGTTATTAATATCACAGTTTACATTATATGCGGACTGCCGGAAGGGAAACCGTCCATCTTTTATCAAAGCCGGAAATCCGGAACTTGCAAACAATCTCTACGAATATATTATTGCAAAATGCAAAGAAGAAATTCCGGATGTACAAACCGGAATCTTTGGTGCAGATATGAAAATTTCTCTGATAAACGACGGGCCTTTTACCATATTGCTGGATTCTGAAGATCTTGCATAATGGCTTGCCAGAGCGTTCGCGGTGTGCTATTATGATTTTGCTTGAGAGAACTATTCGTTAAACTTAGGTTTTGCGAATAGTTAGTCGTCACTCTTATTCCCCACATTTAACCATTCAGACGCTATGCATCAAATACCTTAAGTTACAGTTACAAACAAGCTGATGCTTACGCATCAAGATTTCTAAAAAATAACATTTTATTTCATTGCGCCGACCATACATTTTTTATCACTTGCGCCGAGCGCTATAAACATGCAAACCGCGCAGCTCTTGCATCTGTTAAAAGCATAATCCAAGGCAATCCGGCGGGGTGTCGCTTCATGGGTCCCCCTTGCGTCCCCCATTGCGCAACATCCCACCGGAGAACCTTTTCCTATGCATTTTCCACAGGTGCATTAAAAAGCGCGTATGTATCGTATATAGCGGAATACCGCTTTTTATACATAAAAAACTCACTTCCCACCTTTTCTTTCATGGGATACCACACCTTGACAGCTACAAACAGCTTGCCCCCGAACAGTAACGACATGATTTTGCCCTGTATACCAAAATTAGAAACTTTTCGGTGAATCCATTCATACTCAATCAAACTACGTATTTGCCGGTCTAGCATCCGGTCAAACTGTGCAACGAGGACTATTTCATATCCCAGTTTCCTGTGCTGGGTGAAAAACGAGCACCAATCAGCACGGTCTTTCTGCCCCCAGTCACGCGAATTAAACATGATCTGACATTCATCCACGACCAGCAGTATTTCCCCTTCTTTAGGTTTGTGCCCTATGTACTGTGCGTAATTGCGCGAAAAATTTACAAGACGTTCCACAGTCAAGTCACTGTTATCTATGTACAGATAACTGCCCCTAGGATTTCTAATACATCCAAAATCACAAAGAAAGTTACCGATTATTGGGGCATCTTTGTAACGCATCCAGTTTAAAAGTCGTGACGCAAGATGCAACGATTTTCCCGAACCCGGTGTGCCACTATACAGTGAAATCATTTTTTCTCCCTTCTAGGTGAATGGAATCCACTCACCCAACAACTTAATACCGGACATGACGAACTGACAAACAACCCAAGGAACTACCGCAAGCAACCACGCAGAACCGATTGTGATAAATACATCAACCGGGATGAAATAGTTTATATAACAAAGATACTCGTTAACCTCTTCCGCTTGGATAAATGCAAGAAACGGACTCTCTGGCAAAATGCCACAAAGAAAACCCACGAGCACAAGAACCGTCATTCCAGCTATAGATATAAAAAACGGTCTAAGCATAGAAACGCTCATAATCACACCCCCTTAGCCACTCATACGATGCACGAAAGTTGTTATTTTGGTTGTCAAGAAAAACAAACCAATGATAAAAAAAATTGTCATTCCCCACCGGAAAATTTTAATATATTTCCAGTAATCAGCCATGTTAACATCAACAACCCATGTATAATTGATTTTTTCAAACGTATACTTGAACGTAAAACGCGGTGCTTTTTTCTCCGCTTTCATCATTTTTACAAGTTCCATCATGTCCCACGGTATACAGAACGGAAACAAACGTTTCCAGTTTCCAGCCTTATCTGCAGTAGATGGAATATTAGGGTCAATAAGTTCTCCAGTGTCCGGGTCAATAAGTTTACCCGTGTCGGGATCAATATCATATCCGGTATCTGGATCAATATAATGCCCGGTGTCAGGGTTAATCATTGGATTTTTAGATGAACCAGGATTTTTCCCCGGAACATCAGATTCGGTACCTTTTTCAGTGTCTTTCTCCGTGTCTTTCTCCGTAGAATCCGGCTTTTTAAATGGAATAATAGGAATAGCAACCGGAAGTTTGTCTTTATTATTGTCTTTCTTCTTTTTTTCCTTATCGTCCTTGTTATCATTATCTAAGTTATAACGAGTATTCCACGCATCTTCTTCCGCGTCTGTTGTTGCTTTATCATTTACAATATCTTTCCATATATCCCAGTTGGTCTTATAGCCGACACCCGGAACATATACCGTGTTATCGTCTACAGTTTTAACTTTTGCATAATCATTTACAGATGTACCGTCAGCACCAGCAAACACCCCATTATGGACAATCCAAGAATAAGAAGACAATGAATAGATTTTCTCGCCCGGATAATATAAGCCGTCTGAAATATGAAATTCAGTACCATAAGTAGCCCCAGTTTGAGTACCATCAGAATATTTAAAAACGAGGTCTCCCAACTCAATAGCGCGATCAAATTCTGTAATATAAATAACCTTACCATCCGTAAAAATATCTAACATATTTCCATTGCCAAACCAACCATACTCCGGTACATCTTTAGCAGACGTACCACAAACAGCCGCTATAATAGCCGCCGCCGCTTCAAACGATTCAATTTCGGAACAGCCACCGCCCGAAGTATCAGACGCAAAAGTTGGCAGAACCTTAGCCAACAACTCCGACAGCTTTTCCGACATTTTTGCACCGGCACTTGTAACCGTATTAGGAAGATTCTTCAACTCATCAAACACCGTTTTATTGACTACCTCAACCGGAAGCGTAGCAACTTTTGCTTTATTTTCTACCCATGTACAGAAGTTATCCCATACCTGTTTACCGGACACACGGTCAGACTTTGTATAATAATCATCTTTCAAAGCAAAATCCATTCCAGTTTCCGCAAAAAGTCCGCTCATAAGGTCAAAATATGTATAATAGAACAATTCTTCCATGCCTGTAGCGTAAACCCGATAATACGAGCCAAACACGACACCGCCTATAATTGCCACAGAGAGCACCACGGGAAACATATGCAACCGGAAAAATTTCTTTACACGCTGTAAAACATTCCTATACCGGTTCTTGAATTTTCTCATTTTTTCATTATCACTTTGTTTCATATTTTCCCTTTCCTTACAAAGCAAAAGGGGTACGAGAACCACTCTCCTACCCCTTTCCGTGATAACATATTTTCCGTATATGTTAAGCCTGTGCAGTAAGTCTTTTGAAAACCTTAATACCGACAGTTACCGCAACAGTAAGACCAATGATAGCAAGCGCATACGGTGCGCAAGTAGAAATCATGTCAACGACATTTGTCTGTACAGCCGAAAATGCTGTACCCATGGCAGTTTTAATACTTTCCATTTTTAGCTCCTTTCCGGTCAAGACATCTTGAACCATTTTATTATTGCATAAATGCCGAACCCTACCGCCCAAGCTGTAAAAGCAATGACGAATCCGGCACTAATACCAATTCCAAACGAAGAAAACCAAATACTCATAATATCACTCATGTATGCCACCTCTTAGACAGAATATCGAAAACGACAACACCGACTATACAACCAATAGCAGACATAATAACCGCTACCGCGCATACTTCCATACCCGCAACAGATACAGAATCAACGTATCTGCTTACCATTTCCAAAATTTCAGTATCTTCCATATCCAGTACCTCGTCTTATATACCATCCTTAATTTAAACCCGCGCCAAGTCATTAGCGCGCCTTATCGAGAAAAGTAACGTCTACAAGATAAGCACGGTTTCCGGATAACTCATAATCAAGTTTTACTTCCTTACCAATCAATGACTCATTCACAGAATCTACTTTATCAGCCGGCATGAAAACTTCCTCCACCTTTTCCCCAGCGCAACCGTTGTTTTTCTCACGCGCGTTGAACTCACCGACAACCTGTAACACGCAATACTTTGTACCGTCCTTTTTCCCTGTAAACTTCTTGAATCCTACTAACTTACTCATACTTTTTTTCTCCTTTTTCTCTCACATTCTTTATAGGGTAAATATTTAGTTGTCAATGTTCGATTGCGTTTTCGTAAATCCTTGGAAAACAAGTGCTTAAGTCTTTCGCGCGTTTGATACTTCCGTTTAATTGCTTCTTGTTTTACGGTTAATGTGCTTGTCGGTCAAGCCTGTCCGCTTTCTTCCATCAGTGCGGAACACTATACATCAGTGCCGTGCAACTCCTACTTTCTTCAAATCCGGTGACGGTTCTTGTTTATTCTGCACTCACTCCGTCTATTTCTCAAATAGCCTAACTACCACGTTACTTGTGAGCCGCCCTATCGCTTCAACCGTTCTTTCTTGCTTGCTTATTTTCCTATTTACTGATAAAATAAAAATTGGAATAATTACTTTATCAATTTACGTGGGTGCATTCAGGTTCCCATCCTAAGTTAAAACTAGAGGGTTTCCGGTGCACCCACAACAACCGAGACAACATGTAGATACTTATTAGTATCTAGTAGATATCTACTGATATCTTACATGTATTATAGTACCATAGATATCTATTTATGTCAAGTAGATATCTATAAATATCTTTATATTTTTTAGGGGTGTCTATATGGGCGAATACAAAAATAAAACATATCCGTTACGATTAGATAACAACCTTATGGATAAATTGCGCAAATTAGCAGAACAAGAAGATAGACCGCTTAGCAAACAAATAGAACGTATAGTGCGCGAATATATCCAAGCATACGAACAAGAACACGGAGAAATCAGTCTGGACGATTAAACGGTATTTCATTATCGAGTGCCGGAACAAAACCGTTGATATATTCGTTACACGTTCCCTCATGCACCTTATCTTTCACATGCACACGCACTTTATTGATGCGCCTTAGAAAAGCGTTCCACGTTTCCGGCTGATATTTCTGTATATCTGTATATTGTTCTGTCAGCGCGATATTCGATATAATATAGACCTTTGTAAAACACGCGACCTTGTTTGCGTACCTACACCGCAGTTCCACCGGATAACCGTCAACATAGTTGAGCATTTCCCCAATGCGAATACTAGACCGGAATTCTTCAAACACAATCACTTCCTGTCCCTTATAACCGTCAAATGGATGTTCATAATCAGTCACACGGAAAACTTTATCATAACCATATTTCTCCATTACAGAACGCGTTTTACCACTTCCGGTAGTGCCATATATGTATGTCGTTTCAAGTACGCGCCACTCTTTCTTATAGCGTTCTTCCAAAATAGTTTGCCTTGCACGTTCAATCTTATCAAGATTAAGCATATATTGCGGATTGCTTTCTATGATTTCATAATTAGTTAAGCCCTCTTTGATCATCGCATACAGATCGGTTATATCGTTCCGCTGTCCTTGTCTTTCAACCGGGCACTCTCCATACTCTTCTTGTGTACCATCCACACGTGTGTCTTCTTTTTCGGAACCCGACCATTTGCCCTCTTTAAACACATAATTCTTGTTATCGGCAGCAGTACCCTTGCATACATCAAAATGCGCACCGTCAAAACGTTTTTTCAATGTCGAGAATCTAACCGCACCAGTGCAACATATAAACACATGCGTATGATATGTTCCACCGTCTTTCCCGATTTCATCCGACATACACCAATATGCACAGTTTTTAAACAACTGCAATTGCGCTTTGATTGCATTATGATTAAAACCCTTTTCAACCGGATTGTTTATAGTAACCAACCACTTACGACTCCTAACATCATTTTCCATATTGTCTCCTTTTTGTCACTTGTCACAAAAGTTAAAAATTCGTGTGACAAGCGTTTCGTTGTCTCAAACCCTTGCAAACACTGGGTTTCTAAAAATTTTGTCACTGTCACAGAAGTCGGGGGTAATACTAACCCCGACTTTCCCACGTTACATAAACAATTCACACACCGTAGAAATAATATAAAATCCGTACAATGTTACATACTTAAATACATACATCTAAATCACACCCACCTTCCCCATTATCCAAACAATGCCAACAAATAAAAATGCCCACAGGCTATATATAATCAAAAATACTGCAAAAATATCCATTATAAAGCCGTTACCTTTCTAAGTAGGCGCGTAAAAAAAGTGCACTCCTACCCCATTTTATGTAGATTCCAACTAAAAACAGTTAGGGGATAACCGTGCACACGCGCTTGTAAATATTCAATTTTTCATATAAAATAAAATGGAATAAAAAAGATATGAACTAACTATTCGCAAAACCTCCACTTAGCAAATAGTTGACGGACACACGCGCTCCGTTTTGGTGCAATGAATGTCGCACGTGGTCAACTACCACTCCGGCAAGACCTACGTTTTCGCTAAATTACGACAGGTTTTGCGAATAGTTGCATGGATGCCACTATTGCCGTATCCGCGAACGCCTTGGAGTGCCTTTTGCATATTCCATTAATTTAGCACAAGTAAAGGAACCATTATATGAAACTACAACAATTATACAGTTATGTCCGCCAGGCAATTGACGATTACCAGATGATTGCTGATGGTGACCGGATTGCCATCGGCATTTCCGGAGGAAAAGATTCTCTGACACTTTTATATGCATTATCCGGATTACGCAGATTTTACCCAAAGAAATTTGAATTGGCAGCTTTGACCGTTGATCTGGGATTTGATCATTATGATCTGTCCGAAATCCGGCAGCTTTGTAAAACGCTTGATGTCGAATATCATGTAATCAAAACCAAAATTGGCGAAATTGTTTTTGAAGAACGAAAAGAAAGTTCTCCATGCGCGCTATGTGCAAAAATGCGAAAAGGCGCATTAAATGACTATGCGAAGCAAATTGGATGCAATAAAGTTGCTTATGCGCATCACATGGACGATATCATAGAAACCATGTTTTTATCAATGTTTTATGAAGGACAGTTTTATTCGTTTGCCCCTGTCACCCATTTAGACCGCAGCGGAATCACTGTCATCCGGCCACTGATGTATGTTCCGGAAGCAAATGTCATCGGATTTCTTCATAAATATCATCTTCCCCTTGTGAAAAATCCGTGTCCGGCAGATGGGGAAACCAAACGTGAATATATCAAACAACTGGTCCGGCAGATCAATTTAGAAAATCCCGGTGTCAAAAAACGCATTTTTCATGCAATATGCACCGGAAAAATAGAAGGGTGGAATATCAATGGAAAACCATGAAAAAGCATATTACGAAAAAGTAGATATTGATAACGAATTAAAACTGCGAAAGCAGCTTGCTGCTCTTCCACCCTACTGCAAACAGTATTTTATAGCAATCGAATCCAAAACCCAGTCGCGGACAAGACTTGCCTATGCCTATGACCTTTCCTGTTTTTTTGATTATCTGCATGAAAACAACCCAATTTGCAAAAAAATGAACATTACGGAGATTCCTCTGAGCATTCTGGAAAGCCTAAAACCCATGGATCTGGAAGAATATCTGTATAATTTAAAAGTATATGAAAAGGACGGTATGGCACATACCAACGAGGAACGGGGAATCAAGCGGAAACTCTCCTCTCTCCGCTCCTTTTATAAATATCTGTACAAAAATGAGTTTATACAGTCGAATCCAGCATCCAAAGTAAGCACCCCGAAAATCCACGACAAAAATATAATCAGGTTAGATGCGGATGAAGTTGCCAATCTGCTTGACGAGGTCGAATCTGGCGAAAATTTAACGAAAAAGCAGCAAATGTTCCATGACCGCACAAAAGTACGTGATTTGGCTCTTCTGACGCTTATGCTTGGGACAGGAATCCGTGTCTCGGAATGTGTCGGTCTGGATCTGGATGATGTCGATTTAAAAAACAACGGAATCAAGATCCACCGGAAAGGTGGCGCAGAAGTTGTTGTATACTTCGGAGAGGAAGTCAGAAATGCCCTGTGCGGATATATGGAAGAACGAAAACTGATCACTCCGGTTTCCGGGGATGAAAACGCACTGTTTTTATCTATGCAGAAACGAAGAATCGGAGTCCGCGCAGTGGAAAATCTCGTAAAGAAATACGCAAAACTTGTTACAAACTTAAAGAATATTACCCCACATAAACTGCGAAGCACCTATGGCACCTCTCTTTACCGGGAAACAGGTGATATTTATCTGGTTGCAGATGTCCTTGGTCATAAGGATGTCAATACAACCAAAAAACATTATGCTGCCATTGAAGAGGACAGACGCCGCAGTGCCGCAAAATATGTTCATCTTCGTGAAGACGAAACGTAAAAATCTTTTTAAAAAGGTCAAAAATGAGGTAAAAAATTTTAGAAAAAATAAAATTCTATGAAAATATAAGGAGGACAAAAAGAAATGGACTTATTATGGAAAGAACGAAAAAGAATCTGGTGCGGACTTCCGCTTACCTTCACTGTGTACAGTTATGACAACGAAAGATTCTATGTAAAAAGCGGTTTTTTAAATCAGCGGCAGGATGAGGTCCGTCTGTACCGCATTCAGGATCTGACCGTGACCAGATCATTGTCTCAGCGGATTTTCGGAATGGGAACCATTCTTGTAAATTCTTCTGACAAAACCCTTGGCGATTTTGAAATTAAAAATATCAAAAATGTCATGGATGTAAAAGAACAGCTCTCTGCGCTGGTTGAAATACAGCGAGATCAAAAACGGGTATATACCAGAGAAAATATCTCCGGGAATTCCGAAACTGATCATGATGACTATATGTAATCAGAACTTAAAATTCCCGGTATCCATTGAAAAAAAGATACCGGGAATTTTTTATTTGTGTGCCTGCATTTCCTGTTGTTTTTGCTGTGCCTGCTCTGCCTGTTGCTGCATGAAGTTCTGGATGTTCCGTCTGGCTTCTTCATCAAAGCCATTGTAACAGTCATTCATAACTACTGCTCCATCTTCACTAAGAATCACATAGGCGGCTCTTGTCCTGTACTCTTCATGTTCCATCAGGAACCATTTCTTATCATTCATCAAAATATAATCCTGGGCAAGCCATGTCCCTTTCTTTCCTTCAATTTCATATCCTGTTGTATCAATAGAAAGTCTGGTATCAGAGGAACTTTTGATTGTGAGAAATTCTGGAACGATAATGAATCCATCTCTATTAATATAGTAGGCTGTGGTTTTTCCCTCATCCGTGATTACCAGAACATCGCTGCATCCGATGGAATGACCTTTGAAGTTCTTCGGTCGTTGTTTCTGCAGGCGTATTTTTATATCCGCCGGAGTTTCCCCCGACTGGATTCTTCCAATGTACACCTGCTGATAGTTCTCAATGCTGACGCTCTTTCCTTCGCTTCTCAGCTTTTCATAAGAACGGAAACGAACATCACGATACTCTGGTGTTTCTTTTACCTGATATACTGCACACTGACTTGTACTCATTCCTCGTCCTCCTCTTCCAGTTCCGCTTTATAATCTTCCAGATCCATAAGAAAAATCTCATACCCTTCATCACTCATGCAGAACAGTTTTCTTATGGTATTGCAGACAAGACCAATCATATCCGCATCGCCTTTTAAAAAAGGAATGATATGGTCGATTGCCTCCATCGTGTCATTTCTGTTTCCTTTATCAAACATTGCTGTTACTAAACATTCATCCGCATCAAAGTTCATCGCCAAATCCATCATAATTCCACTTCTCCCTTCTTATGTGTCTTGGATTTCTCCGTTGTCTTATTCTGCTCCTGTGCTTTTGCCCTTGCCTGAAAATCTTTTAAAGACTGCAGCACAGATTTCTTCACTTCACCTTTTGCTCTGCTTGCAGGTTCCGCCTTTTGTGTCTGGCTCTGACTTACAGATACCGGTTCCTGCTTTGCCCTTCTGTCTGCCGTAACCGCAGAAGGTTTTTGCCCACTTCCTATTACTGTTTCTGCCGTATGTTCCGTTTCCTTTACCCTTCCATGCTTTTCATCCAGATACTTTTCCATGTCTGCGATTGCTTTCTGCACCAGAGGGCTTTCTTTATAGTGTGGAATCATATCTATCAGATCACGCCGTATCCGGTCTGCACTCATCAACTCATATTCTCCGGAATAATTTTCATCACCATCTTGCAGATCAAATCCGATTCCTTTGATTCCATCGATTTTATCATTTATCAATTTCACTATCTCTTTACGTTCACTGATGCTTACCGGTGTGCTTGTCCACACAAAATATTCTTCGTTCGCAGTGAGCTTTGCAACAATTAAATTAACTTTGCCTATAGTAAACTCTTTTGGTGAACACGTAGTAGTCTTTCCAGATTGTTTATATTCGCTTATTGTTGCTTGCTTTGTAACTACTGAAAAATCAGTCCAATCTGTAACTTGTTGTCCATTGACAGTGACGGTTACATCGTATCCTTCTTTACTGTAATTACTTTCGCTGACTTTGTATGTGCCATCCAAACAATCTTCCAGTTTCCAGGTGTATGTCCATACTTTTTCATCATCACTGCCCTGAAGAATACTGTCTAATTCACTTACATCCATTGTAAGCGGTTTAGTCGTATTTGTTTCAATATGAGTCAATGTAATTGTATACGGACTACTTGCATCTGCCAACTCTCGAATCTGATCTTTTGTAAGCCCTTTAAATGTTTTTGTCACTTCAATAAACGGCTTATCCTCCTGATCTTTCTTCTTATTCCGAAT
>ERZ779892.666-NODE-666-length-36091-cov-6.027029_pt1 | contig 36091 bp, 26 predicted proteins | sample MGYA00511552_ERZ779892 | MGnify/ENA primary metagenome ERZ779892 (study PRJEB29588, sample SAMEA2154561) | human gut metagenome | biome: human gut; feature: human-associated habitat; material: faeces | place: Denmark | collected 2008/2010 ... | reverse complement strand
TAAAAAAGGGGTCGCATATTGCTTGCTTTGATGATTTTGCATCGTGCAAAATTTTTTTGCAAGCACTCAAAGCGTCCTTGCTTTGGGGCGAAGCCCCCGGCAGGGACTAGGGGCGGCAGCCCCAGCAATATAGCCCCTTCCCACGGGGAAGGGGTTTGGGGTTGGGGATAAATGACTGGCGATATTTGTATAAGAGCAAGTTCTTTTATACTTTTATATAAGTTGAATATCCTTTAAACCTTGAAATTCACACTGTACTGTGCTATACTTAAATTGCGTCTTTATAATGACGTGAGAGGTTATAATTCAGGCGGTCAGCCACAGTAAAAAGAGGTAGAAAAAATGCTCAGCGATATTGAAATTGCCCAGAACGCAAAAATGCTAAAAATAAAGGATATAGCAAAGGAACTCGGAATTGACGAGGAGGAGCTTATACCCTACGGTCACTATAAGGCGAAGATCTCACAGGAATGTATAGACCGTCTTGAAAGCGAAGAGGACGGCAAGCTGATACTTGTTACGGCTATAAACCCCACTCCTGCGGGAGAGGGCAAGACGACTACTTCCGTTGGTCTTGCGGAGGGTATGTACAAGATAGGCAAAAAGGCTGTACTTGCACTGCGTGAGCCTTCACTGGGTCCCGTCTTTGGTATAAAGGGCGGTGCGGCAGGCGGAGGATATGCGCAGGTAGTGCCTATGGAGGATATAAATCTTCACTTCACGGGGGATATGCACGCAATCACCTCTGCAAACAATCTGCTTTGCGCACTTATAGATAACCACATTCAGCAGGGAAACGTACTCGGAATAGACCCCAGACGCATACAGATAAAGCGTTGTCTTGATATGAACGACAGAGCGCTGAGAAACTGCATAATCGGTCTTGGCGGCAAGGTGAACGGTGTTCCGAGAGAGGATCACTTCCAGATAACCGTTGCAAGCGAGATAATGGCGATACTGTGTCTTGCGGACGATCTTGTTGATCTTAAGGCAAGGCTCGGCAGAATCCTTGTTGCGTATACTTATGACGGAAAGCCCGTATTCGCTTCTGATGTTGAGGCGGTAGGCGCAATGACAGCACTCTTAAAGGACGCTATCAACCCCAACCTCGTGCAGACGCTCGAAAATACTCCCGCTATCATTCACGGCGGTCCGTTTGCAAACATTGCTCACGGCTGTAACAGCGTAAGAGCGACCAAGCTTGCGTTAAAGCTCGGCGATTATGCCATAACCGAGGCAGGCTTCGGCAGTGATCTCGGTGCGGAGAAGTTCTTTGACATAAAGTGCCGTTACGCAGGACTTAAGCCCTCGTGTACGGTCATAGTAGCTACTATCCGTGCGTTGAAATATAATGGCGGTGTTCCGAAAACCGAGCTTACCGCTGAAAACACAGAGGCTCTCAGAAAGGGCATCGTAAACCTCGGTGCACATATAGAAAATATGCGTAAATACGGCGTGCCTGCAGTTGTTGCGATAAACCACTTCTATACCGATACAGAGGCTGAAATAGCCATTGTCCGTGAATACTGCGAGAAGATGGGCGCAAAGGTCGCATTCTCCGATGTATTCTTAAAGGGCGGAGAAGGCGGTATCGAGCTTGCAAACGCTGTTATAGATACAATAAACGAAAACGAGGGCAAGACTAATTTTGCTCCTATATATGACGAGAAGCTGACCATAAAGGAAAAGCTGAATATAATCGCCAAGGAAATCTACCGTGCGGACGGCGTAAGCTATACAACTGGTGCGGAAAAGGCAATAAAGGAAATTGAAGCTATCGGCTTTGACAAGCTGCCTGTATGCGTTGCAAAGACACAGTATTCCTTATCGGACGACCCGACAAAGCTCGGTTGCCCGAAGAATTTCACGATAACCGTCCGTGATGTAAAGCTGTCGGCAGGCGCAGGCTTTGTTGTCGCACTCACGGGTGATATTATGACAATGCCCGGACTGCCTAAGGTTCCTGCCGCAAACAAGATAGATGTAAGCGCAGACGGCGAGATAAGCGGTCTGTTCTGATGGAACGTTTTATTTCAGATTCGCCTGAAGAAACGGTTGAAATCGGCAAAAAGATAGCCTCTTATCTGAAAGCCGGCGACTGTGTGCTTTATACCGGTGAAATGGGCGCAGGAAAAACGCATTTAACAAAGGGTATAGCGGAATATTTCGGCAGTACGGACGATGTTACAAGTCCGACCTTCGCTCTTGTGAACGAATATGAGGGCGATGTGCCGATCTTCCACTTTGACCTTTTCAGAATAAACACGCTCGACGATCTGTACGCTATCGGATTTTTCGACTACCTCGCCCGAGGCGGAATAATGTGTATAGAGTGGAGCGAGAACATACCTGAGCTTGCCTCGTATCTTGACGGCAGGTGCGGTGTGAATATCACAAAAACAGGGGATAATTCAAGAGTAATTGAATATATTCCGCAGGAGGAACTATGCTGATACTCGGTATCGACACTGCCGCCGCTCCTTGCTGTGCCGCCGTGTATGATACGGAAAAGGGGCAGATACTCGGCAGTACGGTGATAAACAACAAGCTTACGCACAGCGTGACGCTTATGCCTGTTGTAAGGGATCTTGTCAGAAATGCGGAGCTTTCTATGGAGGATATAGGACTTTTCGCAGTGGCGAACGGTCCGGGTTCTTTCACGGGACTTCGTATAGGCATATCGGCGGTAAAAGGGCTTGCTTTTGCATTATCGAAGCCTTGTGCGGCAGTTTCAACGCTTGAGGCTATGGCATATAATGTTACAGCTTATGACTGCGTTGTCTGTGCCGCAATGGACGCAAGGTGCAATCAGGTGTATGTTGCACTGTTTCGTGTAAATGGCGGCAAGGTCGAAAGACTGACCGAAGAAGAATGTCTGAAAACCGACGAAGCGGCAAGAATGCTGTCGGAATATGACGATGATATAATGCTTGTCGGTGACGGCGCATTTATAATGAAAAAAGCAACGGATAACGAGGGATTGGAAAATGTGAAGATTGCCCCCGATCCGTTAAGATACCAGACGGGCTACGGCGTATGCCTTGCGGCTGTAAACGCACCGCAGTTAACGCCCGAACAGCTTATGCCGATGTATCTTAAATTGCCGCAGGCTCAGCGTGAGCTTATGGCAAAGAATGCTGAGGCATATAAAGAAAGGAAAGAATAAAAATGCTGGCAATAGGTAGCGATCACGCAGGATATGAGCTGAAGTGCGAGGTTAAGAAGTTCCTTGACGGGCTGGGAGTCGAATATATCGACTGCGGCTGTAACGGAGAGAGAGCGGATTACCCCGACATCGCAGAAAAGACCTGTGAGAAAATCAAAAGCGGAGAGTGCGACAAGGGCATTCTGATATGCGGTACGGGTATAGGCATCAGCATATCCGCAAACAAGATAAAGGGCATCCGTGCGGCTTTGTGCCAGGATTATTATACGGCAAAGTACACACGTCTTCACAATGATGCAAACGTTCTGTGTATGGGCGGCAGAGTTATAGGACCGGGTACGGCTGAAGAAATAGTAAGAGTATTCCTGTCAACCGAGTTCGAGGGCGGAAGACACGCAGCCCGTGTTGACAAGATGATGGCGCTCGAAAATAAGTAAGTAATTAAAGTCTGCGGATTTTTCCCTATGAAAATCACGGCAGGGCTATAAAAAACTAATCCAACAATACATAGGGAGAAAAGAGAATGTTATGGCAAACGAGAAACTTCACATCTGTGACCACCCCCTTGTACAGCACAAGGTATCTCTTTTAAGAGATAAGAACACGGGCGCAAAGGAATTCAGAGAGCTTGTAAGCGAAATTTCAATGCTTATGTGCTATGAGGCAACGAGAGATCTTCCTCTTAAGAAGGTACAGATCCAGACTCCCGTAGCTATCGCAGAGTCAAATGTTATCTCAGGCAGAAAGCTCGCATTTGTACCTATCCTCCGTGCAGGTCTTGGTATGACCGAAGGTGTTATGGCACTTGTTCCTGCCGCAAAGATAGGTCATATCGGTATATTCAGAGGAAAGGGCGGATCGGACAAAACGGTCGCAAACGAGTATTACTGCAAACTCCCGTTTGATATAAACGAGCGTGACGTAATAGTTACCGATATTATGCTCGCTACAGGCACATCGGCTGTACACGCTATACGCAAGATTAAGGAAGCCGGCGCACATTCTATAAAGTTTATGTGCATTATCGCCGCTCCCGAGGGTATAGCCGCTATACACAAGGAATTCCCCGATATAGAGATTTACTGCGGTGCGCTTGACGACGGTCTTAATGAGGATCTGTATATCACTCCCGGCGTAGGTGACGCAGGCGACAGACTCTTCGGAACAAAGTAAGTCGGATAAAATCAAGCTGAAGACGTTGAGAAACACACGCAGACAAGGAAACAGCCCCGACAGGCGTACAAAGGTACGTTGAGGGGCTGTTGACGCAGTAAGCAAAAATGCTTTCGCACAGCCGTTTTTTTACGGCTGTGCGAAATTCTTTTTATTTATCGGATTTTTAGTTTGCGCCGGTTTACTTTTCTGCATTTTTGCGGTGCGTGGGTTTATCGACAGTCTGAGGATACGCTCAGCATCCCTTTATTCTTATACTTTCGGTAAATACTGTCTTTGCTTCCGTCAGCGACAGCGGACGTGAACAGTAGTAGCCCTGTATCCTGTCAATATCGAACTTCTGCACGGTATCGAGCTGTTCCTTGTCCTCAATGCCCTTTACGCATACGGTAAGCTCACGGCATTTTGCAAGATGGATGACCGAGCTTACAAGCTCAGTGTCAAATTCGTCCTCGTGATTCATAAACAGCTTTGCCGGAAGATTCACAAGGTTGACGTATGAGTTTTTGAGGACCTTTAACGAAATATTCCCCGTGCCGTATTTATCTATGGCAATATTTACACCGAGATTACGCAGATCGTGCAGGATATGGGTGCTGTCGCTGTAGAAAATGTTGGCTTTTACAGGAATTTCGAGTATCAGAGAGGACGGAGGGAGTGCGCTTTCTTCAAGAGCGTGACGTACCTGCGTTACGATTTCGGCAGATTGCGGTTCGCCTGCGGTAAGATTTACGCTGACGGTAAAATTCTCAAAGCCTGCGTCCTGTATCTCCTTGCAGAATTCGCACGAACGCTCCATTACCCAGCCGTCTATGACGTGGGATAAGCCGAGATTTTCAGCCATAGGGAACAAAGTTGAGTTAGGAATATTGCCGTACTGCTCGTCGTGCCAGCGTACAAAGCTCTCACAGCCGATTATACTGCCGTCAACCGCACTGAAGGACGGCTGAAAACGCAGTGAAAAGCCTCTCATACCGTCGTTTATACATTCTCTTATATGCTGTTCAAGGCTTGCCGCAAACATTCTTGTACGCTCAAGCGAGCCTGAATAGAAGGCGTAGCTGTTCTGCTTGAATTCTCTTGCACGGTACATTGCCGTGCTTGCCGCCTTGCAAAGCTCCTCGGCATCCTCGCCGTTTTCGGGATAGAACGCTATGCCAAGACTGCAATGGATGGAATGCTCATCCTCACCGAATTTCCACGGCTTTGAAAAACGGTGTATCAGCATTTCGACAAGATTTTTAGCTTCATTGTCGGTACAATCCGGAAGATTAAGCATAAAAATCGCATTTGTGAAATAATATACACCAATGTCCTTTACGGGCAGGTCCTTAAGATACTGAGCGATACTGCGCAGCAGCATATCCGAATAGGTGTGACCGTAAACTGCGGACAGAGTGCGTGTGTTGGTGACCTTGAAAGCGATAAGCGAGCCTTTTGTATTACGCTTAATTATCTTGTCAAGGTCCTTGTTCAGCCTTGCACGGTTCGGAATATTGTAGATAGCGTCATAAAAGGCAAGCTGACGCATAAGCTTCTGCGATTGCTCCAGCTTATCCTGCGTTTCCTTACGCATCATAAGTGAGGAGATTATCTGTGAAATGTTGCGGAGCTGTTTGCGCTCACGCTGTGTCCAGTTATGCTCCTTTTCAATCGTCTGGAACATTATAAGGCTGTCAAAAGTACCCGAATTTATCAGCTTGAAGATAGCATACGACTTGATACCGAACTTTGTAAGGTCGTTGGTGTCCGTATCCGAAAAAGCCGATGACGTAAGGCTCAGATCATCACGGATCGAGGCGCAGTCAAGTGCGGTATCGCCGTCTATTTCAAGAGGGAGGTGGCGGTACTTGTAATCCTTGCACCAGCACAGCTCCTGAGTAAAATCATCACGGTCGATTATGGTTATCCTGTCAAGGTGAAAATAATCGCCTATAAGCTCTGTGACGGAGTTTAACGCAATATCTGCGCTTTTGCTCTGCATTATGATAGCGTAGATATTATTCAGCAGTATCTGCTCCTCGACATTCTGACCGAGCAGCTTGTTGGCGTTCTGCGAATTGTCCATCTCCGAAAGAACTACAACAAATGCGTTTGCCATACGGGAAACGGTCTGTACGAGCGTTTCCCACAGCTGAATGTTGTCATCGAGTAATTCCTGCGTTTTCGCTCCCAGTATCCACGTTCCGCTGATAAGGTGATTTATGCGGATATTCTTTTTCTTCTGATAGGCAAAATCATTGGGAGAAAGGGATTTATGCTGTGTTTTCGGCGCACATATCAGCTTTCCTTTTTCGTCAAATATGGCGGAATAAAGCTGTGGCACGGCAAAAGGACGCTGTATGCTTGTAAGGTAGTCGACATCAAGCACATCGGCAAGACGCGGAGCGCCTTTTTTAAGTTCGGACAGCTTTATGTTGTGCTTTTTGCGGAATTCGTTATATACAAGGTCATCGCCCGCTGTTTCAAGGTAGGTCGATACATCGCACATCGTTCCCTCGAAACGCACAGGCCTGCCGTACTCTGCATATACCGCCTTGCACGAAAGGAAAAACCAGTGATATTCATCGTTCACCATAAAACGACAATGCGCTTCAAAACGCTTTTCCTCGTCCTGTGATACATCGGTGAACATTTCGGTTATCGGAGGAATATCATCGGGATTTATCAGCTCTAAAAGAGAAGGGTAGGTTTTCTCGGAATGTTCGCCCGGGTTTACGGTAAAGGGAAAATCCCGTGAAAAGCCGATTATTATATTTATAAACTTCTGACCGTTGGTGTTTAACTGCACCTTATTCGCCTCCTTGGGCTAATATGTATGTAATAGTTCAATGTGATAAACTGTTAAAGTGGGGCAACGCAATTAAATAGCTGAAATCAAAGGCAGTGAAATATGATTGCATTACAGATATACGCAATACCGCCATTATGATTTTATTTAATTTTACCATAAAAAAGAACACAAATCAAGCTATTTTGTAAATTTTCACAACATTTTCGTTTTATTTTTTGATTATATTCGGGAAAAAACGTCAAAAAAGCCCGTAGGCTAAGCCTACGGGCGCAGATTGTTGAAAAAGTCTTGTATTAGATGTGCTTCTGTTATATTATTCAGCTTTGCCTACGATAGCAAGCTACCGATAGTTCTTTTTGTCGGACAGCACTTCTCGGGTTCGCTATTCGAGTGGGTACACCTGTCAATATTAACGAGGGAAAGAACCAAAGAGACTAGGGCAAGGGACTTGACAGCCCCTCTCCCTATCTCTTAGGTTCTCTCCCTCGTGGCTCCCTCTTTCCTTACTCACACCCCCACCCCGTCGGGGTGTTGGCTGAACTCGAATAACCACCTGAACATTGTATGACCTGTTAATGCAGGGACGCTTAACGCTACACGTCCGCATATTAGTACATATATCTTAGGTTAGCGGCGTTTTTTTGAAAGGTCAATGTTAGTGCAGTTGCACTGATACACTCACGAAAATATTGATGGCTTGTCAGTACGGAAAATTCTTTCAGCGGTGTTGGCGATATATTTCACAATGAGGTTTTATCAATAATCAGTTTATCTAAAAACAAAGCCCGTAGCCTAAGCCTACGGGCGATGCTTATAATTTACTCTGCGTCTGACTTATCCGCACTTTCCTGTACCTGCGGCTTGCTTACCGAGGCAATATCATTCATATGGCTGACGGTCATAAGATAATCCACCTTGCTTTGTACGCCGTCCTTTGTGGCTGTGCCGGTCTGCTCCATTGAGGTGCAGTATCCGTCTTTATCAATTGTATACACAACGCTGAAGCTGTCAAGGTCACCGACAAGACCGAGCTGAGAAGCCATTGAGCTGTTGAGCTTTGAAACATCGTACTGCATAGTGATTACCTTTGCGTCCGCCGTATTCTTTACTTCCGAGCTTGTCACGCTTTCGGGCTTTATGAATATCATACCCTCTGCGGTCATAGACATCTTGTTAGTGCGTGTGTAGCATACATAATCCTTATCGCCGCTCACAAGAGTATGCCATTCGCCGTCGGAATAATAGTTGTACTCCGAGCCGTTGTGATATTCATAATATTTTGTTTTGCCGTCTGTGCCGAAATAGCTGTACGATAGGGTATCGCTCTTATCATAGCAGAATGTCAGCTCCTGCGTAACCGTACCGGTTTGCTTATCCGTAACCGTGATTTCGGCTGAATACAGCGAGGAATACAGCTTTCGTGCGTTTTCTATGTCGCTGTAGCCGTCAATATGCGAATAATCGGCACTGCACGCCGTTATTGACGCCACAGCAGTTAAAGCCGTGATAAATGCGGCTGCGATTTTTCCTGTTCTTTTCAATATAATGCTCCTTTGAAATCTAAACGGTAAAGACTGTTAAATAAAAATACAGCGGGTGACCTGCTTTACGCAAAATCCCCGCTGTTTCTTTATAAATGTAATTCTGTCCGTCTACACTTTTCTACACGTCTACACATCGGGTTATTACCCGATATACACTACTTGGTCGGGAGTGTGAATTATTCTGCAAAACCGCTTTCAACGAGCTTTACAAGGCCGTCAACAGCAAGCTGCTCATCAGAGCCGTCAGCAATGATTCTGATAGTTGTACCGCCTACAATGCCGAGTGAAAGGATACCGAGAAGGCTCTTTGCGTTTACTCTTCTTTCTTCCTTCTCAACCCAGATTGATGACTTGTACTCGTTAGCCTTCTGGATGAAGAATGTTGCGGGTCTTGCGTGTAAACCTACCTGATTCTTAACGCTTACTTCTTTAACAAACATGATTGGTTACCTCCGTAAAATCGTATTATCTTTCCGTCGAGCTGTCCGCATTGAGATGTTATGCGGTATCTCCGCTCTGTACCTATAGTATATCCAAATGTTCTTTGTTCGTCAACAAAGATTTTTCAATTTGTCAATTTTTCTGCGATTATTTTTCACTTTTGTTCAATAGTCCTTAAACATTTCACGATAGTTTGTGTGATATGCACAAAAAACTTTCAACAAAGTATTCAACATATACATTAGTTTTCAACCGTTTTGCTTATTTTGGCTGTTTTACCCTTTTAAAATGCTTACGTTTGCTGAAATCATAACAATATAATCGTATTTTTAAGATAGTGTAAATTTATTATCCCTAACCCCAAACCCCTTCCCCTTGAGTGAAGGGCTGTGTATGCTTGGTTGGCTTTGCGTCCTTGCAAAGCCCTTGGGTATACACGCCCAGCATCCATGCCGGGGCTGATTGTCGGGGGCTGTCGCCCCTGCGACCTTACTTGGGGCTTCGCCCCAAACCCCTGCTTTTCGATTAGTGTTATCGTTAATTGTTATCGTTGTCTGTTTTCAAAGCAATATTATTTTCTTTGCAATACCCCATCGCAAGTTTTGCAAATTTGTTTATAGTAAGTCCTTGCTTTTCTGCATAAATGCGTAATTCTTCCGCTTTTTCTTTGCAAATTTTGCAACAGAAACTATCATGTTTTCTTTATCTCATTTGGCGGTAGCTCTTTTTTCTGCTTCATTTGGCATATAAAATCTCCTTTCTCAATGTAAAACTACAGCCTGCACCTGAAATCATCATAAGAGAACTCTCTTATTTTCCGCATACCGAGCGAGGTATTATAGTATATTGACGGCAGAGCCATACCGTTGAACGTATTGTTCTTTACCATTGAGTATATCGACATATCGCACAACACAAGGCGGTCACCCGGTTTAAGCGGCTCGTCGAATGAATAATCTCCTATCACATCACCTGCAAGGCAGGTGTTGCCGCCAAGCCGCACAGTGACAGCCCTTTCGCCCTTTTCTCCGGCAATATTGCCGTTTGGCTGAATGATAGCGGGGCGGTACGGCATTTCAAGCACATCGGGCATATGGCAGGCGGCTGAAGCGTCAAGTATCGCTATATCGTCCTCGCTGTTTATTTTTCCGTCTATCACGTCAAGTACCGTTGTTACAAGAAATCCTGCATTCAGTGCGACAGCCTCGCCCGGCTCAAGATACACCTCAAGCCCGTATTCATTCTTGAAATGGTTTATCACCTCAACGAGCGTGTCAATATCGTAGTCATCCCTTGTTATATGGTGTCCTCCGCCGAAATTTATAACGCTCATCTTATCAAGATACTTGCCGAACTGCACCTCGACCTCCTTTGCGGTACGCTTTAAGTCGTCGCTGTTCTGCTCGCAGAGGGTGTGAAAATGAAGTCCGTCTATTTCGTCAAGGATCTCCTCGCCGTAACGCTTTATATCCTCCTCAAATGAAGCGAGCGTCTGTCCGAGCCTTGAGCCGGGAGCGCACGGGTCGTATATCTCGTGTCCCTCCTGTGTGGAAAATCTCGGATTTACACGGATAAGGCAGTGCTTGTCCTTTACTGCGTCACGGTGCAGGGCAAACTGCCTTATTGAATTGAACACAAAATGTCCTGCGTACTTTGCAAGCTCGTTTATCTCGCTGTCTGTATAGGCAGGAGAGAAAACGTGCGTTTCATTGCCGAAATATTCATATCCGAGCCGTGCCTCGTAAAGTCCGCTTGCGGTAGTACCGCTGAGATAGCCGCTTATCAGAGGGTAGGTGCTGTACATCGAAAACGCTTTCTGTGCAAGAAGTATCTTACAGCCAGTCATATTCTGTACGCTTTTCAGTATCTCACAGTTGCGTCTGAGATAGCATTCTTCTGTGACATAGCACGGGGTATCTGGCTTGTTTATATCAAAAGTCGGTGTGTTCATATTTTGCTCCAGTCTATTGTGTCGGGTATCAGGTAATCGTCAACGTCAAAGCGACGCTTTTTGAAGTAATAATGCTTGTCCTCGTCCGTTATTTCACGGATAACTCTTGCAGGATTTCCTGCGGCTATGCGGTTGTCGGGAATATCCTTTGTTACAACGCTCCCGGCACCGATAACAACGCCGTTTCCAACCTTTACTCCCGGTGCGATTACAACGTTTCCGCCTATCCATACGTTATCGCCTATCGTTATATCTATGCCGTATTCATAGCCTGTGTTACGGGGAATATAATGTACGGGATGACCTGCTGTGTAGATGGCTACATTTGGGGCAAGCATAACATTATTGCCGATTTTAACCTTGCCGACATCAAGTATTACCAGATTATAGTTTGCAAAGAAGTTGTTGCCGACCTCGATATTACTGCCGTAATCGCAGTGGAACGGCTGTTCTATATGAATAGTGTCACCTGTCTTACCGAGAAGCGAGCGAAGGATTTTGTCCATTTTATCTCGGTCATCCGGGTGGCAGTTGTTGAATTCGTATATCTTACGCTTGCATTCCGCACGCTCTTCGCTCAGCCCGTCAAGCCAGGCCTTATAGGGAAGATTTGCGTGCATACGCTGTTTCATATCCATATTGTTTCTCCTTTATGATAAGCCAGATTTAAGTTCTACAAGCGTATTTTAGCACAAAAGCGACAGCAATGCAACCGGATCGAACTTGACAACAGCTGAAAATATGTTATAATATAAATAAAGAGGGAAACGACAGACGGTCGCTCCCGTTTAAATCAGTTAAGAAATAACCGCCTTCCGTTTGCGACTGGGGCGGTTATTTCTTTTTATAAAAAGAAATGATTGTGAATATCATAACTGTGAAAGCAGTAAGAAATATTCCTATCTGTGTTAAATCACTTAGCGTTATGTACACAGCTTCACCTCCTTTCAAAGTGCTTTCGCACTTCGGGAGATGAATTGACCGCCTGACGTCCAAGGTTTCCCTCGTGAATATTTTAGCATATTATCGGGGAGAATGCAACTTGTCTGAACTTGACAATGCGCTAAAGTCTTTATCGATAATCCAATTTGAAATTGATTTTTTCTCAATTATTAAGCGGTGGACTGCTGACTATCTATAGGTTATAATATAATTACAGTTCGATCGGCTGAATATTTGAATTGGAGTTGTAAATATGAGTTTCGGAAATATTATTAAAAAACTGCGCTCAGATAGGAATATGACGCAAGAACAACTTGCCGAAGTGCTTTCGATCTCTGCGCAGGCGGTAAGTCGTTGGGAAACAAATATTGCTTTACCTGATATTTCGCTGCTGCCTATATTGGCAAACTTTTTCGATGTAACGACCGACTTCTTGCTGGAAGTAGATGCTTCGTCAAGAGAAAAAGAAATTGAGTCGCTGTCAGAAGCCGCAAGAGAATATACTACCAATGGTCAGTGGTCAAAAGGCGTTGAAATTTTGCGAAAAGCTATCAGAAAATATCCGTCAGCATATAAGTTGTCGCACGAGCTCGCAAGTGCTTTGTATTGTTCACCGCAAGAAACAGACACAATATCTGATGAGCATTACGAAAAATTGTTACAGGAAGTTGTTTCACTCGAAGAAAATGTGCTTGAAAACTCTAAGGACACAGAATTAAGGCACAGTGCGATTCAGTTGCTTTGTTATGCTTATCCCAAATTAAAAATGCCGGAAAAAGCGGAAAGTCTTGCAAATACAATGCCTTATGCTCATCAGTGCAGAGAAGATCTGCTTGTATCTGTATCCGACAAAACCAAACGATACAGATACCAGCAGGAGGCAATTTTAACCCACTTGCAGTTAATGCTTTCCGGTATAACCTTCAACTGTGCACCTTTAGATGATAACACAAAGCCCTATACACCCGAGGAACTGATTTTATTGAATAAAAAAGTCATCGACATATTGAACATAATCTTTGAAGATAAGAATTATGGCTTTTTTAAGCAAAAAATCGCATGGACATATCTCGATATTGCTTGGTTTTATGCCAAAATCAACAATCGCAATGAAACCATAAAATATCTGACCCTTGCCAAAAATCAATCTATCGATAATGATAAAGCAGTATACAAGCCGACAGAAACATATACCTGCCTGATTGCGCGCGGAAAAGAGTACGGCGAAGTTTGGCATAATATTAATGCGAATGATTCAATGCACCAGATAAACGAAATGGACGATAAAATATATGACTTTATCAGAGATGATGTTGAATTTAAAAAAATCGCAGAAGAATTAAGACAATATGCGCACGAGCGTTAATATCCGTCCGTTTTGCTCCTAAATCTAACCTAAATCTAATATATAAGTGCAGAAAAATCAAGATTACAGATCCGAACAAGCAGGGTTTTCCTCAGCAAATGTTTCAGCATATAGCTTAAGGATAGGCAACAGCAAACCGCAGTATCGAAACTGACCCGATACTGCGGTTTCACTTACATTCAGATATGAAATCACATAACATCAGCTTTTATCCCCTGATAAGTATCCCTCAGCTTCATCTGACGGTCTATGCCGCCAAGTACCGCAATTTTGTCGGCACTCCACAGGGGAGCTACCAGACAACGCTTGTCCGCATCGCCGGTGATCCGCTCTATGACAATGTCGGCGGGGAGATATTCAAGCTGTGATATTACTATATCTATGTACTCGTCACGGGTGAGCGGAACGTAACCGCCCGACAGGAAGAGCCGTTCAAGAGCGGTGCCGTGATTTATATGAAGAAGGTGTATCTTCACGGCGGCAGGGTGCAGACGGGCGACCTCCTTTGCGGTTTCGAGCATATCGGATAGACTTTCTTCTGGCAAGCCGTCAATCAGATGAAGGCAGGTGCGTATGCCGGATTCTTGCAGTTTACGGTAGCCCTCCAGAAACTCGTCATAGGTGTAGCATCTGTTGATGATTTGTGCTGATTTATCGTGTATTGTCTGCAAGCCAAGCTCAACGGTAAGGCGGGTCTTGCTGTTAATGTCACAGAGCAGGGCAATAACATCATCGGGAAGGCAGTCGGCCCTTGTGCCGATTGAAATTCCGTGTACTCCGAAATCAAGTGCCGCAGTGTATGCCTCTTTAAGCGTTGCGACAGGTGCGTATGTGTTGGTATTTGCCTGAAAGTAGGCTGTAATGAGGCTGTCCGGGTGTTTCTTGTATATACGTTCCTTTTCAGCGGCAAGCTGACGCTTTACGCTGTCGTAGATTTCACCGTCCGATTTTTCGGTGAAGTAGCCGCTTCCGCCCATACAGTAGATACATCCGCCCGTGCCTTTTGTGCCGTCTTTATTCGGGCAGGTGAAGCCTGCGTCAATGACCGCCTTGAACACTTTGCTGTTGAACGATGATTTATTATAGTAATTCAACGTGTGATAACGCTTGTTGTCATCGGAATATATAAAAGGGTTTGTATTGTTCATAGTTCTCCTTATGTTGCTTGAAAATTTAATAATACACGAATAATAAATATACATATGTAAATGCAATAGCAAAATTAATCAATGATTTCATATTTCTTAATTAAACTTTACAATTGCGGTATTGACTTTGATGCCGTAGGGGTGTATAATTAACTGGTATCTGCATACAGCGGATATAATACAGAGGTATAGACATAACAAACAGGAGGAAATAATTATGCCATTTTGTCCTAAATGCGGAACAGAGTATCAGGACGGCTCAAAGTTCTGTGCAAAATGCGGTGCAAACCTTGACGGTTCTGTTGCACCTGTTCCGATAAATCAAAATCCGGGCTTCTTTCAGAAAATATTTGACACAAAGAATGTAACTTCTACAATGGACGCCAACGATATAAACACAGGTAAGGCAATGTCAATACTCGCTTATTGTGCGGTACTCGCATACATACTTACAGGCTGGATATTCGGCGGCTTTATTGCAATCATCGTGCTTGCAGGTATGCTTGTAGCTCCCTGCATCACAGCGGGCAAGTCAAAGTTCTTACAGTATCATCTTTCAATGATATTCCCTGTTATTCTCGGTGTAATGACAGTGGGAGCTATTGAATACTTCTTTGCAAGAATTCTGTACAACGCTGTTTACTACGGTATTTTCTACGCTACATTCAACGAATTTGCCGCAGGCTTTGTAGGTGTTCTTTTAGCTTGGCTGATACACATAATATTCATGGCTGTACCGATAATCATACTGGTAACCGGCCTTATCAACGCTATCGGCGGCAAGGCCAAGGATCTTCCCCTTATCGGCAGAATCAAGATGATATTTGAAAAGTAAACATATGCTTAAACAGCCTTCGCTTTTTGCGGAGGCTGTTTTTTATTCTCCGAATGATATTTTACACTTTTGCAGGAAAAATTTCAATATCAAAATTGAATTTTCTGTCGAAGGAATATTAAATTGTTTGAATCGCTATAATACGGCGATTTTTGTTTTGTTAAGCCTGATCATAAAGATAACGGAAACAAGAGCAGATATAGCTTCTGCTATCGGGAACACCCACCACATAAGCATATCGGGCGCACCGCCGAGAACAAGGAGCGAAAATCCCCACGCTACCGGCAGTACAAGCACAAGCTGTCTTAAGAGCGATACTATGAGCGATTGCAAACCGCCGTCGATCGCTTGAAATATGCCCTGAAAAGCTATGTTCGCACCTGCAAATACAAAGCTTATTGTGATAATGCGCATTGCGTCTGTACATAGCCTGAGTGAGTTGCCCGAAAGCGAGAACATCTCGCCGAGAGGCACGGCGAAAATTTCGATAAGAATTGTGCCGAGCGCCATTATTATAAGCGTGTAGAGCATACCGTACTTTATGCCGTTTTTGATACGGGCCTTGTCTGCCATTCCGTGAGCGTAGGATATGACGGGAGTTATTGCGTCACGCATACCGAAAGCGGCAAACAGGAAGAACTGCTGTACCTTGTAGTAAAGTCCGTAGGCGGTGACAGCGTCCACGCTTACCGAGCCTAAGATTACGTTCATACCGTAGGTCATTATCGACATAAGCGCCTGTGCGATTATAGCCGGAAGTCCTATAGAGTATATGCCCTTGATAATTTTCATATCGGGCTTTTTGTAACGCAGTTTTTTGGCTATTTCCGTGTTGAATTTGATATGAAAGATAAGAGCGGTGACAAGAGAAACTATCTGACCTATAACCGTTGCGAGAGCCGCACCTTTTACTTTCATTTCCGGAAAGCCGAGAAGTCCGTATATCATTATCGGGTCGAGGATTATGTTGGTGACAGCGCCCGCTATCTGGGCTATCGTCGAAAAAAGCGACCTGCCCGTTGCCTGCAGCAGCTTTTCATATATCGAAAAGAACGTGATACCGAATGACATTGTACAGCATATCGTAAGGTAATCGACCGCCATTCCCGCTATCTCCCCGTCCTGCGTCTGCGTGCGGATATAAGGCTCTACACCGAACAGTCCGACAAGCAGAAAAACAACATATATTATAAGCGCAAGAAATTCCGCATTGCCGGAGGTTAGGCTCGCTTTTTCCTTATCGCTTTGTCCGAGAGATTTTGAAAGCAGAGCGTTTGCTCCAACACCTGTTCCTATACCTACCGCCACCATAAGCATCTGCATAGGAAAGGCAAGTGTCAGTGCGTTGAACGCCGCCTCGCCGCCCGTCTGCATATTCGTTACAAATGCGCTGTCAACTATGTTGTAGACCGCCTGCAATACCATTGAGAGTATCACGGGAAGTCCCGTCCTGAGCAACAGCTTTTTTACAGGCTCTGTCCCGAGCCTGTTTACTTTTTCCTGTTCCATATTTATATTCCTTTCTTTTGGCAAAAAAATAAAGCGTAAATCCGTGTCCGGATTTACGCTTTCGCTACTCGACTGTATTTATTTTAGCATTTTGATTTCGTTTTTGTCAAGCCGACAGAAAAATTTCGGCGTTTTTATAACTCTGCGGCGGTAAAAATAAGGTCGATTTGTCGGATATTTTACCGCACTATAAATAATAAATATGATAAGCGGCAAAATGACGGTTATTTCCCTGCGCCCCAGTATTTCCTGTCAAGACTTCTGAAATTTACCGCCGAGGATATATCCTGCCGCCTTATTATCTCGCTTCCTGCAAGGTCAGCGCAGGTGCGTGCGACCTTAAGTATCCTGTCGTATGCCCTTGCCGACAGCCCCATTTTATCAAAGCAGTCGGAGAGCATCTGCTTTGCGTTTTCGTCCATAGGACACATTTCGTGAAGATATGAGGGCGGAATTTTGGAGTTTGAGCGTATTTCCGTACCTGCAAAACGCTTTTGCTGTATTTCTCTTGCTTTCATTATACGTTCAAGCACGGCACTGCTCGGTTCGCCCTTTTTCGCACTGCTTATTTCCTCGTAAGATAACTGCGGCATTTCCACCTGTATATCTATCCTGTCAAGAACAGGGCGGCTTATCTTGCCGAGATAGTTCTGTATCATATTCTGAGAGCAGGTGCATTTTCCCTTCGGGTTGCCGAAGTTTCCGCAAGGGCAGGGGTTCATTGCGGCAACAAGCATAATATCGCACGGGTAGGACACCGACCCTTGCGCTCTTGATATGGTTATAACTCCGTCCTCAAGCGGTTGCCTGAGCGTTTCAAGCGTCCTGCGGTCAAACTCCGGCAGTTCGTCAAGAAATAATACTCCGTTATGTGCAAGGGATATTTCACCCGGACGTGGTATACTTCCGCCGCCGATAAGACCTACTGCCGAGGCGGTATGTGATACGCTTCTGAACGGGCGAACCGTGACTATCGGCTTTTCACGGTCGAGCATACCTGCTATTGAATGTATTCCTGTTGTTTCAATGCTTTCGTCAAAGGTCATCGGAGGAAGGATAGACGGTATACGCTTTGCTATCATGCTTTTTCCAGTACCGGGAGGGCCTATGAGAAGTACGTTGTGGAAGCCTGCGGCGGCTACCTCCAGAGCGTGACGGGCGAGCGCCTGACCCTTTACATCGGATAAGTCCTCCGTTTCAAACATCTCTGCGGACGGAACGTAGGGAGGCTCGGGCGATATACGCTTCTTTCCTGTGAAATGGTTTATAAGGTCGGAAATATGGCTTATGCCGTATACGGACAGACCCTCAACAACGGACGCTTCCTTGGCGTTTTCAGCAGGGAGGAACAGCCGTTTTATACCGCATTTCTTGGCTTCTATCGCCATGCTGATAATTCCGCCCGTGAAAACAAGCGAGCCGCCGAGCGAAACCTCTCCGATAAAGGCACAGTCTGACAAATCATCGGTTATTATATTGTTTACCGCAAGAATGGCGGCGATTATTGTGAAGTCGTACAGCGAGCCGCATTTGCGTACATCCGCAGGAGCAAGATTTACCGTGAGGCGCTGACCGCTGACGGAGATTCCGATACCCGATAACGCACCCTTTATACGCATCCTGCTTTCCTGTACCGCAAGGTCGCCCAGTCCTACTATATCGAAGGACGGCTGACCTCTTGAGGACATTATTTCTGCGGTGACTTTAAAGGCATTCATACCGAAAAGTCCCATACCGTTTACCTGAGAATACATATTTACACCCGTTTCATATCATTTTAAGTGATTGCTATGTAATGATTATACAACGTTTTAGGTATATTTTCAACAAAAACGGGAATTTTTGATTTCAAAAAATTTAATAATATTTTTACGATTTTATTTGCATTTACGGCGGAAAAATGTTATACTGTTTGTTGAATGGAATTTTAGGTTAGCCACAGCTATATTTACCTAATTTTTAAATACAGCAAACTGTGCTACCGTTTTATACAGAAAGGACAGACTATTATGGCAAACACTACAGAGCTTTATAACGAATGGCTTGAAAAAGCGGTCAAGGATCCCGATTTAAAGACAGAGCTTGAGAATGTAAAGGGCAAGGACGAAGAAATAAACGACCGTTTCTACCGTGATCTTGAATTCGGCACAGGCGGTCTGAGAGGCGTTATCGGCGCAGGTACAAACAGAATGAACGTTTATACCGTAGGCAAGGCTACTCAGGGTCTTGCAAACTACCTTAAGAACACAGGCAAGAGCAATCTTAAGGTTGCTGTTGCATACGACAGCAGAATAAAGTCTGACGTATTCGCAAAGCACGCCGCTTCGATATTTGCCGCAAACGGCATTACAGCAAACATCTACACAGAGCTTATGCCCACACCTATGCTTTCTTGGGCTGTAAGAGCGCTCGGCTGTGACGCAGGTATCATTGTTACCGCAAGCCACAATCCTGCAAAGTACAACGGTTATAAGGTTTACGGAAGCGACGGCTGTCAGGTTACTCTTGAAGCCGCTGAAAAGATTCTCGGTGAGATTGAGAAGCTCAATATCTTCGCAGACGTAAAGAGCGGCGACTTTGAGCAGTTTGTAAACGAAGGAAAAATAAAGTACATCGGTCAGGATGTTATTGACGAATATATCGCAAACGTTAAAAAGCAGTCCATCCACCCCGAGCTTTGTGCAAAGAGCGGACTGAAGGTTGTTTATACTCCTCTTAACGGTGCAGGCAACAAGCCCGTCCGCCGTATCTTAAAGGAAATCGGTATAAACAACGTTGTAGTTGTAAAGGAACAGGAAATGCCCGACGGCAACTTCACTACCTGCCCCTATCCCAACCCCGAGATAAAGGAAGCTCTGCACTTAGGTCTTGAGCTTTGCAAGACAGAAAAGCCCGACTTACTGCTTGCTACCGACCCCGACAGCGACCGTGTAGGTATCGCAGTTCCCGATGGTGACAACTACGTTCTGTTCACAGGTAACGAGGTAGGCGCAATGCTGCTCGAATATATCTGCAAGGAGCGTATCGCCGCAGGTACAATGCCCGCAAACCCCGTTGCAGTAAAGACAATAGTTACTACCGATCTTGTAAAGGCTATCGCCGCTAAGTACGGCGTAGAGCTTAGAGAAGTTCTCACAGGCTTCAAGTTCATCGGTGAGCAGATCGGCTTCTTAGAGGCAAAGGGCGAGGAAAACAGATATATCTTCGGCTTTGAGGAAAGCTACGGCTACCTTGCAGGCTCTTATGTAAGAGATAAGGACGCTGTTGTAGCATCTATGCTTATCTGTGAGATGGCGGCATTCTATCGTTCACAGGGTATTTCTCTTGTACAGGCAAGAGCAAAGATGTACAGCGACTACGGCTTCTACTGCAACAAGCTCGATACATTCACATTCGAGGGTGAAACAGGTATGAAGAAGATGAACGCTATCATGGATACTCTCAGAAACGAAAAGCTTGACGCTGTTGCAGGTCTTAAGGTTATCGGCAAGGCTGACTACAAGCTCAGCGTAAAGACAGACTATGAAAGTGGCAAGACAGAAGAACTCACACTTCCTAAGTCAAACGTTATCACATTCTACCTTGAGGATAACGCAAGCGTAGTAATAAGACCCTCCGGTACTGAGCCTAAAATCAAGCTCTACTACACAACAGTAGGCACAAGCGTTGAAGACGCTGCTGAAAAGCAGGTTAAACTCTCGGCAGATTTCACAAAGATTGTAGGCTGAAACTGTCTGTGATATAAATTTTTCGGAAAATTTGAAAAAACTATTGCAAAACAGTTTTGTATATGCTATAATAGTAACCTAAGCGTGAAAGCGCAGTATTCTGAAATCATAGCGAAAGCTGTAATTTAGATTAATTCTAAAGGTCAGGAGGTGACAGCATGAAAGAAGGTATCCACCCTAACTACCAGCCCACCACTATCAAGTGTGCTTGCGGCGAGGTTATCGAAACAAGATCAACCAAGCAGGATATAAAGGTTGAAATCTGCTCGAAGTGCCACCCTTTCTTTACAGGAAAGCAGAAGTTGGTTGACACAGGCGGACGTGTTGACAAGTTCAAGAAGAAGTACAATCTTGACAAGTAATGAAAAAAGAGGATCGTGGTTTTCACGGTCCTTTTTGTTTTAAGCACGGTGTACAGCCGTGCTTGTTTTTTGCTATGCCTGCATTTGATTCTTTCAAAGGCGAAGGGAGTATTTAGCAAGGCTGTTGCAAAAAAAGTAAAAAATCAGCCGTGCATCGCCTTGATGCACGGCTTTTATGTTATTGGCTGTTCTTTTCAAAGGTCGGCGTACCCTTTGCGTAGCTTCCGTCACGCTGTCTTACAAGCGATTCATCCTTACTGCAGTCGATTATTGCGACCTTGCCGAGAATTTCTCCGCTTTCGTTGCTGAGTATCAGCATTTCGCCTGTTTTAAGGCTGAAATTCGTCTGCATTTTCATCAGCGTATTTTCAGACTTGTTGTTCTTGCAAACTATCGTGAGTGTTGAATGAGGCTTTACGTTGACGGTGGGTATCTTGTAGCGGTTAAGCATATCATCCTTATCTGTAAGATAAAGACCTTTTGTTGATACGTCGTTGTCATTGGGGTTGTAAAGCTCTATCCAGTCGTCATTGCCGCCCGTGTACACTTCGCTTATATACAGCAGTTCGCCTGTAGACGATGTTTTTTCACTGCGTGCGTTTATTGTTATCTTGCCCTTTTTAGCCATTGAGCTGTCTATCGTTATCTCACGGTCGGTATAGGTCTTGCCGTTTACCTCCCAGCTTGTGAAGGTGTAGCCCGACATATCCTCGGCTGTCAGCTTTACCTTGTAGGGTGTGAAATATTCGGCTGTTACCGTATTTGAGTCCTTGACGGTCTGAATGTTCATAGTGAGCTTAAGACCCTTTGCACCGTTCAGCTTTACCTTGTATGTATCGTCCTTGTCTATTTCGAAATTACGGCATATATCGCTGAGAATGATATTTGCACGCTTGTCGGCGAATTCTCTTATCTCGTTTCTGCTGTTTTCAAACGTACCCTCGTTTGCCCACGTTGATGTGATACCCTTGTTCAGAGCATAAAGCTGTTCCTTGTCACTGTCTGCGAGCTTCTGCTCAAGCGTTGCCAGAATATTTTCAGAGCTGAATGCGCCGCCTATAAGGTCGCAGAGGTTGTTCGCCAGCTTTTCACGCATATCCGCACGTTCCATAAGTGCCGAAATAAGCACTGAGCCGCCTGCAGGGTGTGTGCCGTTTAAAATCTTGGTCAACGTCTTGTTTGCGTATCCGTCCGAATAAAGTCCCCAGGCAAATTCTGCATCGTAGAAGAAATATCTCCACTTGCCGTCCTGGTACTTGCTTGTGACCTCTTCGCCGTCTGACGCAACATACCGCCACACTTTATAGTTGTTTCCGGGCCAGTCACGGTTGTCGATAAATAACTGCATTGCGAGGTAGTGCATATAGTTGTCTATGTCCACCATAGAGCATAACTGCTCGAATTTCTTGTCGTCGGTAAGTCCGCTCTCAGCAAGCTCAAGGACCTTGTTATAATCGTCTGCCGCACCTTCTGCGTTTTCATCGACTATCTCGCCTTCGGCTTTTCCGACCACCTGATAGTTGTCCTTCGTGCCGCCGTAGCGTTCTTCGAGATATGCACGGCTGAAATTCTGATGGAGCCACGCAAAGCCGTAATACTTTCCGTTAAGGAATACTGCCGCAGGGGCGGTCGACTGCGCATCAAGGTAGCCCGACTGCTTCGCAAGCGACATTGAAAGTTCGTCACGCACACCTGCAAATTCTCGGTCGTTTGCACCGTTACGCAAAACTATGCGGTCTATCTTTGTGAGAATCGCACCGCTTTCATCTGTAGCATCGCTGAAGAACGGGTAGCTGAATTTACCCTTGTCCGGGGTATACATAGTTCTTGCTATAAGCTTCCACGATTTCTGGTCAACTGCGGCAGAATATGCACCTGCAACTCTTGCGCCTGCCTGCTGTGAAACGAGAAGCTCTCCGCTGCTTGAAAAAGCCTCGACATACATAGGCCTTTCGCCTGCCATACCTTCCTGATTCCAGTTTGCAGGTTCGTTGGGCGTGATTTCGCTTTTTCCGTCATACTCGTTTGCTATCCACTCGTCACGGATCTTTCCTGCTACGGCGATGCCTTTTTCATAATCGTAAAGGTTTTCACTGTCGGTCGAAAGCACGAATACATAAGTGCCTTTTTCAAAACGTTCCGACACGTCCTCGCCTGTGACATAGCTTTTTGTGAATACTTCGGAAGTGCCGTTTTCGCTTACCGCAATGGCTTTTATCGTCTTTGCGGTGACCTCTCCCGAGCTGTGCACCTTTATGGGATTTGTATATCTGTTTGATTTTTTCGTGGGGGTCTCGCCGTTTGTGGTATAGTAGATCGTTGCCGTTTTATCCTTTGCTTTAAGCTCAACCGATATGTCTTCATCGAAAAAGCTGCCGTCGGGAGAGAAGGCAATATCTGTTTTCTGCTTTACCCCGCCGTCCTCGTCCTTTATTATCGGCTGAAGCGGGCTTAATACTTCGGGAAGTCCGTCATCCGACGATAAAAAAGCGTTATAGGTTATTGCGGCGGCTGTACCTACAGCAACCACTGCGGCAAGAATGCCTGCACGTTTTAATGTTCCGCTGTGAATAAACATGATTCCTCCGTTTAGAATCCAAGGGTTAATGGCACTAAGCCTGTATAGATTCTATTGTAACAGAAAACGTTGTCAAAATCAACGATAATTACAAGAATTCCGCCAAATATTCCGTGAAAAATCAAATGTAAATATACGGTAACATATTTAAGGAAAATCTGACATACACTTGTAAAAAAGAAAACACAACGAGGAAGGAACGGTATTTCAAATGACGGAATTTTTACCGGAGGGAAGAAGACTTGCATACAAAGAGAACACGGCGGCATTGCAATCAGCCAAAACGCTTATGCAGGCGGCGGTGTCGGGGGCAATACTTGAGGCTTCGTGTACGGTGTGCGATGCGGAGCATAATATGCACGTCGATCTTGGCTGTATGAAGGGGATAATACCTCGCAGTGAGGGCGCAATAGGCATAGAAAGCGGTGCGACACGGGATATAGCGCTTATATCAAGAGTGGGAAAGCCTGTCTGCTTCAAGATAACGAAGATAGACGAAACCGGAAGCGAACCGTTGGCAATCCTGTCAAGGAAGGCGGCACAGGAGGAGGCAGACAAGGAATATGTATCAAAGCTGACTCCCGGTGATATTATAGGGGCGAGGGTAACGCATCTTGAACAGTTCGGCTGTTTTGTGGACATAGGCTGCGGCATTGCGTCAATGATACCGATTGACGCTATCTCGGTATCAAGAATAGTTCATCCTGCAAACAGATTTTCGGTAGGCGATGATATTTTTGCGGTGGTGAAAGGTCGGGATCAGGGACATATCTGCCTTACACACAAGGAACTGCTCGGAACGTGGCAACAGAACGCAGAACGTTTTGCGGTAGGTGAAACCGTCCCCGGCATTGTAAGGTCGATAGAGGACTACGGGATTTTTATAGAGCTTGCGCCGAATCTCGCAGGGCTGGCGGAGCTTAAAAGCGGAATAAAGGTGGGAGATTGCGCCTGCGTGTATATCAAGGCGATTATACCCGAAAAGATGAAAATCAAGCTGATAATTGTAAACTGCTGCGATGACGGCTGTGTTCCGCTTGAAGCGCCGTATTTCATTACAGAGGGGCATATTGACCGGTGGGTGTATTCAACTCCCGGTGCGCCGAAGTACATAGTTACGGATTTCAGCGAATAGCGTGGCGTCAATGTACCGCCTCAGATTCGCCTGCGGCAATGTGCCGCCTCAAACTCCGCCTTTGGAATTGTCTGAGCTATCCGCAGGATAGCAAAACGGCGGGCGGCAATGTTGCACTTCAAATTTGCTTATCTGAATGGCGGAGAATTGCGTAACCTCCGATGACGGCGGTAAAACATGTTGGACTGTTGCAAAAAATAAAGCCGTTGCGGTGTTCCGTAACGGCTTTTGGCTCATTCTCTTTTCATCTTTAAAAGCGGCACAAATTCGTATTCTGTGATTTTTTCGCCATTAAGGCTGAATCCGTTGCGGCGATAAAAATCTATTCCACGCTTGTTGTATTCAAGCACCCACAGCTCATTGACGGCAAAATTGTTGATAGCGTAACCGAGAAGCACTGCGCCTATGCCCTGATTCTGAAAAAGCGGCTCTACATACAGCTTTTCGACCTCATTGCCCGAAATGCGTATAATGCCTTTTATTACACCGTCGTCATAGACAAATGTGTTTTTAAGTGCGGCTGAGCCTGCGGAATATTCTTTGGCAGTGTCAAGGACGTTCAGTTCACCGAAGTAAAAGGTGTCATTTCTGAAAAACGGGTAGAAATTTACCCTGTAATTTGTGACGATTATTTCTGCGATGCGTGAAGCATCGGACTCGGCTGCGGGGCGTATATGTGTCATTTCTGTTCTCCGTTGGATTCAAATAATTGTTTTATTGATTTTGAATTTTCGTTTGGCTTGTTTAATTGTTTTATTACTTGTTTATAAAAGAACTTAACATCCAGATCGTTTAAAATGTATCGTACTTGATTGTTTTCTAAAGCAATTTGCAACAGTGTGTTTATTTCATCCTGTTCCCAAAGATCAACTTTGATTTCCGATAGTTCTTTGATAATTGTATGTGTAGTGGAAAAAGAACAGCTTCCATTTAACGAAACGATTAAATCAAGCTTTTTACGTTTGTTTTCTTGATCAATCTTATCATTATCGCATGAGTTTTGTTCTTCTTTACATTTATAGTGGATTTCTTCCAGCAATTCATTGGCAACAGTTTTATTGATGATTGCTTTTATCAAATGATCCAGTTGCGAATTTTCTGTGTAATCAGCAGGAGCATAATATTTGATACGTTTATCATGCAGCATTTTATGCACTTTAGTTTTGTCAAAAGTATCATTATTGAATACGCCGATTGAATGACCGCCATAAGAATTCACTAATTTCATGCAAGGTATATCGGTATCGCTGTCGCCTATATATACAATATTTCTAAAAGGAACTCTGATATCTTCAGGCGCAAAGAAGTCATTTACACCTGAATCGTTGACATCTAATATACCTTTTTCAATTCGAAAAAGAAACTGCGTTTTGTTAGTATAATTAATAACTTGGGCAGGCCATATCGGAACATTTCTGTCATCAAACATAAACGAGCTGGCGTATATTTTTTCAAAAGAGCCTTCTTTTGCTACTTCTGTTCCTTCAATCATTTCTTTTAAGCCGGACGAAATGATGTAATGTTCAACTATCACTCCGTTTTTTTTGCCGTAATCTTTTATACGTTTAAACCATGTATCAACACCGGGAAATAATTTTACTTCTGAGCCGTATTTTTGCAGGCTTTCCTTTGTTAGCACAATTTTTCCTCTGGCTTCACGAACCATCATGAACATATATGCTAAATTCGTGTCCATTTCATTATCTTCGGCAAGTTTATTAGATTCTTGCCAAAACGATGCAACATCTTCTTTGTAAACTGATTGAATATAGCCTTGTGCTTGCATATCATCAGGTGAAAGTGTTTTATCAAAATCGTAACAAATTGCTAAAACAGGCTTGTTTTCTTTTGCTTTTCTTTTTCTTGATTGTTCCATATTTTTATCCTCCTGTGAAAATATAATAAGTATATGTGCGCTTATAATAGCTTAAATATAATGCAATTATATATTATATATTATATACTCCTGTTGTGAAATTGTCAATAGGTATAACTAAAGCCGTTGCGGTGTTCCGTAACGGCTTTAGTGTTATATGCTGATTACTTTATATCAAGTGCTGATTTAAGCTCGTCAACCTTGTCTGTCTTTTCCCAAGCAACGTCAAGGTCTGTACGTCCCATATGACCGTAAGCGGCAAGAGGTCTGTACTTTGTATTTCTTAAATTCAGTGAGCTGATTATTGCACTGGGGCGAAGGTCGAACACCTTGCTTACAGCAGCTGAAATTTCGCTGTCGGGCTTTATGCCGGTGCCGAATGTATCAACAAAGACAGATACGGGCTGTGCAACGCCGATAGCATACGCAAGCTCAACCTCGCAACGCTTTGCTATGCCTGCGGCTACAATGTTCTTTGCAACGTGTCTTGCGGCGTAAGCGGCTGAACGGTCAACCTTTGTGGGATCTTTTCCTGAGAATGCGCCGCCGCCGTGTCTGCCGACACCGCCGTATGTATCTACTATTATCTTTCTGCCCGTAAGACCGCTGTCGCCCTGAGGACCGCCTACTACAAAGCGTCCTGTGGGATTTATCAGCATCTTTGTGTTCTCGTCAAGCAGTGAAGCGGGAACGGTAGTCTTTATAACCTTTTCGATAATATCGGCTCTGAGCTGTTCCTGCGTAACATCAGCCTTGTGCTGTGAGGAAACAACGACAGTGTCAATTCTTGATGGAGTGCCGTCCTCATTATATTCTACCGTTACCTGTGTCTTTCCGTCGGGGAGAAGATAGGGTATCTCGCCTGACTTTCTTACTGCTGTGAGCTTCTTTGAAAGTGCGTGAGCAAGGGAAATCGTAAGGGGCATAAGCTCCTTGGTTTCATCACACGCATAGCCGAACATCATACCCTGATCGCCTGCACCTGTGTCAAATTCATTGTTATCTCTGCCCTCAAGAGCGTTGTCAACGCCCATAGCTATATCGGGGCTCTGCTTGTCAAGGGTCGTGAGGATAGCGCAGGTCTTGTAGTCAAAGCCGTAGTCGCTGTTATCGTAGCCTGTTTCCTTTATGACATCTCTTGCTATTGCAGGAATGTCAACGTTTGCCGTTGTCGTGATCTCGCCCATTATCAGAACCATACCTGTTGTGGCGCAGGTTTCGCAGGCTACACGGGCGTTCTTGTCCTGTGCTAATATCGCATCAAGCACACCGTCTGAGATCCTGTCGCAGATCTTGTCGGGGTGACCCTCTGTTACGCTTTCGGAAGTGAATAAGTATTTTGCCATTGATTTTTCCTTTCATATAGCGGTTTTAAACCGTATCCAATACGCATATACCTGCGTAAAACTGCATTAAAAAAAGCCCCTTTCGGAGCTTGCTGACTGCCTGCTCCTCATCTTTCGGTCACAGCCCTTGCCGTGCCGTAGGAATTAGCACCATTTTTCGCAAAGAAAGCTCAAGCGAAACGGTTGCTGGGTTTACGGAGCCTGACTCCCAATCTGCATTTTAATGCAGAAAATGTAAACCGCTCTTGATAAGGGATTTTTCCGATTGATATTGTAGCATAAGCAAATGCGTTTGTCAAGTAAAATGAGAATAATTTTTATTTTAACGGCATTGAAATTTAAAGGGAGTTAAAAATGTCGGGATACACTATAAATAAATATAAAATAAATATAGAACGGCTGTTGAATTGTACCGTGAAAAATGGTATAATTTAATAGAGTAACGATTTCAGGAAACAACGGACGAAAGGGTGCAAGGAATTACAATGAGTTTTGTTACGCTGAGCGATATTACAAAGCAGTACCGTATGGGCGATATAATAATCAACGCAAACGATAAGGTCAGCTTTGACATTGAAAAGGGCGAATTTGCAATAATCGTAGGACCGAGCGGTTCGGGCAAGACTACGGTGCTTAATATACTGGGCGGTATGGATACCGCTACATCGGGAAGCTTTTATGTAGACGGAAGTAAGATAAGCGGTTACAGCAGAAAAGAGCTTATCGACTACAGAAGATACGATATAGGTTTTATATTCCAGTTCTATAATCTCATCCCGAACCTTACGGCAAAGGAGAATATTGAGCTGTCTACTCAGACGGTGGAGGACTATATCCCTGCTGTAGAGATACTGGAAAAGGTCGGACTTACCGACAGAATAAACAACTTCCCGGCTCAGCTTTCGGGCGGTGAACAGCAGAGAGTGGCTATAGCCAGAGCGCTTGCGAAAAAGCCCAAGCTGTTGCTGTGCGACGAACCTACGGGTGCGCTCGATTACAACACCGGCAAGATGATACTGAAATTACTTCAGGACACCTGCCGCAGTGAAAATATGACTGTAATACTCGTAACGCATAATACGGCGATATGCCCTATGGCTGACAGGGTTATACACATGAAAAGCAGTAAGGTGAGCGAAATAGTAGTAAACGAGCATCCGACACCCGTTGAAGAAATAGAGTGGTAAGCGGGGAAAGGGAACGGATATGAAAAATGCAATGCTGAAAAATGCGTTTGCCGAGATGAAGAAAACAAAAAGCCGTTTTCTTTCGATATTCGGTATAATCGCTATCGGCACAGGATTTTTTGCGGGACTTCTGCAGAGCGCTCCTGCGATGAAGGTATCGTCGGATCATTATTACGACAGGACTTCCCTGTCTGATATCAGGCTGGTATCTACATACGGATTTGACGATAACGATATAGACGCTTTGAAAAAAGGGCTTCCGGATGTTGATGTTTATCCCGGATATTTCACGGACGCATACGTCAACACGGATTCGGGCGAAAAGAAGGTCGCAAGGGTATATTCTCTTGACAAAACGGGCGAAAACAATCCGTACAGCTCTTTGCAGATAGTTGACGGCAGACTTCCCGAAAAAGAAAACGAGTGCGTTATCGACAGCGGTAAACTGCTTGCTCATTATAAAGTCGGGGACAAGCTGACGCTGTGTGGCGATGAAGACACGGATATAGACGGAACTTTGTCGGTCAAGGAATTTACTATAGTCGGAAAATTCGCATCACCTATGTATATATCTGATGCGGAGCGTGGAAACACGACCATAGGAAGCGGTTCTGTCTATATGATCTGTTACATACCGGAAAGCTGTTTCAAGACAGAGGTATATACTCAGGTTATGATAAACTCGGACGAGCTAAAGCAGTACAGCTGTTACAGCGATGAATATGAGGATGCCCGTGACGCTCTTGAAAAGAAGATACAGAAAATAGCGGATGTAAGAGAAGAAGAGCGTTTTGACGAAATAGCAGGCGATGCAAAGAAGGAACTTGACGACGGGCAGAAAGAGCTTGATAAAAAGAAGAGCGAAGCATACGCAGAAATAGAGAAAAACGAAAAGAAGCTGTCTGATGCAAAAAAACAGCTTGACGAAGCAAAGCCTCAGCTTGAAAGCGGCAAGAAAACGCTTGATGAATCGAAAAAACAGCTTGATGAGGCAAAAAAGGAGCTTGACACGAACGGGGCTACCCTGACGGCGACAAAAGATGTGCTTGACAGCACAAAGAAAAAGCTGGACGAAACGAAGCTGCAGCTTGAAGACGGAAAGAAAACGCTTGACGAAAGCTATATACAGCTTGTTACAGCTAAAATACAGCTTGAAAACGCAGACTCACAGTTGAAGTCGAGCAAGGCTCAGCTTGACGATGCAAACACAAAGATAACAAGTCAGCAGGCGATTATAAATACGAGCCGTGAAACGCTGGAGGATTCATACAAGAAGGGTAATATCACCAAAGAGGCTTATGATTCCGGAGTTAAGCTGCTCGACAGCTCGCAGGCGGAGCTTGACAAGCAGAAGAAACAGTATGAAAGCGGACTTGAGCAGTATAACGACGGGCTTAAGCAATATAATGACGGAAAGCTGCAGTACGAAATCGGTTATGCCAAATATGAGGACGGAAAAAAGCAGTACGAGGACGGATATTCTCAGTACACAAGCGGACTTGCACAGTACGAAAGCGCAAAGGCACAGTATGACGCAGGAAAGGCACAGTATGACGCAGGTTATGCTCAGTACGCTTCAGGCAAGGCAAAGTATGACAGCGGTAAAGCGGAGTATGACAAGAATTATGCCGATTATGAAAAGGGTCTGAAGGAGTATAACGAGGGCAAGACAGCACTTGAAACGGCAAAAACCGATGCAGACAAGCAGTTTGCCGATGCTCAGAAGAAGATAGACGACGGCAGGGAAAAGCTCGAAAAGACGAGTAAACCGGAGTGGTATCTGTTTACCCGTGATGATAATCCGGGTTACAGTGAATACGGTCAGAATGCCGAAAGAATAGGCAATATAGCTATGGTGTTCCCCCTGTTCTTTGTAATGGTGGCGGCGCTTGTATGTCTTACCACGATGACACGAATGGTAGAGGAACAGCGTACCCAGATAGGAACGCTCAAGGCGCTTGGCTATAAAAACGGCGCTATTATATTCAAATATCTGCTTTATGCGCTGACAGCGGCAACGGCGGGCGCTTTATCGGGTATGCTTGTGGGAATGAAGATATTCCCGGCAATCATTATTACCGCATACGGAATGATGTACGTTATCCCCGATATTCTTTTGCCGTATGATTATATACTTATGATATGTACCGCAGGGGTATCTGTACTGCTTACTGCTGTTACAGTTTATTTCTCGTGCGGCGGCATACTTCACGACTGTCCTGCGGCGCTTATGCGGCCGAAAACGCCAAAGAGCGGTAAGAAGATACTGCTTGAACGCATAGGCTTTATATGGAACAGGCTTTCGTTCAGCTATAAGGTAACGATGCGTAATATATTCCGTTACAAGAGAAGAATGCTTATGACGATAGTGGGCATTGCAGGCTGTACGGCGCTTGTGCTGACGGGATTCGGCGTGTATGACAGCGTAAACGATATTCTGCAAAAGCAGTTCGGCGAGATAAGCAATTATACCGGTATTACCGCTTATGACAATACCGTGACCGACGAACAGACAGCGAAGATAGGAAAGATGCTTGAGCGTTATGACTGCGAGGGCAACAGGATATATCAAAAGCAGATAACGGTATATAACGGTAAGAAAAGCACAGAAGCGTATATATTCGGCGGAGCGGACAACGAAACCATCGCACAGTTTGTGACGGTAAAGGACAGACGGACAGGCGAGCAGTACACGGTAACCGACGACGGCGTTATAATAAACGAGAAGCTGGCATCTTTGCTCGGCGGTATAAAGAAGGGCGATACAATAACGCTTGCACTTGCCGACACAAAAAGAGTTACGGCAACAGTAACGGAGATATGCGAAAACTACGCTCATCACTATGTGTATATCACGGAAAAGCTGTACAAGGAGCTTAGCGGCGAGGAAGGACTGCCGTATAACTGCTTCTTCTTCAACTCCGAGGACGGCGACGATATGACCGAAAGTGACAGGGACGAGCTTGCACAGGAGCTTATGAAGATAGACGGAGTTATGGGAGTAAGCTTCAAGACAAGCGTTGCGGGAACATTCAGTTCTATGCTCAAATCACTGCTTTTTGTAATAGTGGTTCTTATAGTGAGTGCAGGTGCGCTTGCGTTTATAGTGCTTTATAATCTTACGAACATCAATATAAACGAGCGTATAAGGGAGATCGCATCGCTCAAGGTGCTTGGCTTCTATGATAAGGAAGTATCAATGTATGTGTTCAGGGAAACGGTGATACTTACCCTTATAGGAACAGTGACGGGCATGATATTCGGAAGATTCCTAGTTGACTTTGTTGTAAAGACGGCTGAAATTGATATGGTTATGTTCGGCAGAACGGTACATCCGATGAGCTTTGTATTCTCAGGTCTTATAACGATATGCTTTGCCGTGATAGTAATGCTGTTTATGCACAGACGGCTTATGAAGGTTGATATGGTCGAGGCACTCAAGAGTGTTGAATAATATTTCGGCATTAGCCGGGAGGTTGATAATATATGAAGATAAGTAAGGCGATTGTTGCCGCTGTAGGTGCGGCTGTATACGCCAAGAAAAAGCTGGAGGAAACGCAGACTCCGCTCAGGAAGAAAAGCCTGACCGTATGGAAAAACGGCGAGGTAACTCATAAGGAGATAATCAGAAAGCCTATAAGCGAGGAAGAACAGACCAATGCGATAAACAGCCGCATTGATGAGGCTGTACGCCGGTATAAGCCTATGTCCGAAAGAGGTAACGGCGAAACCGAAACCGAGCCTGAGATAGCGCCTGTCAATTTTACATTTACTCAGAGTGAAGATGACGGCGATCCCGGGGTCAGCTTTGAGCGTGTATTCGACCATTTCAACAGGCTTGAATCGTCCGTCGGTAATGAAGGCGAGGACGCAGGCGAAAGCGGCAAAAAAGCTGAGGATACAGCCGAAGAAGCCTTACCCGCAGTAACGGCAGTTGAGGAGAATTTTGACGAGCAAGCCGGAATGCCGAAACAGATGCTGCTTGAAAAGGGGATAATGACATCCGCTCCGATAGCAAATGCGGTTCAGGAGCTTGCAGAAATGCCGTCTGTTATACAGGATAATGAAGAAATTGAAGATGTAAATATGCCTGTTGATGATAGCATTTTCGATCTTTATGCAAGCGAGCCTGTCGAGGATGCAGTAAAGGCATTTGAGGAAATAGCCGAGCAGGAAGAAACTGCCGACAGTGAAGCTGCAATTGACAGCGAACAAAATGACACTGCTACCGAAGAAGCCGTAAGCGAGCCTGTCGAGGAGGCAGTAAAGGCTTTTGAAGAAATAGCCGAGCAGGACGAAACCGACGACAGCGAAACTGAAATTGACAGCGAACAAAATGACACCGCCACCGAAGAATCTGTAAGCGAGCCTGTTGAGGACGCAGTAAAGGCTTTTGAAGAAATAGCCGAGCAGGAAGAAACCGCCGACAGCAAAACTGAAATTGACAGCGAACAAAATGACACTGCTACCGAAGAAGCTGTAAGCGAGCCTGTCGAGGACGCAGTAAAGGCATTCGAAGAAATCGCACAGCAGGACGAAACTACCGACAGTGAAGCTGAAATTGAAAGCGAACAAAATGACACTGCCACCGAAGAAGCTGTAAGCGAGCCTGTCGAGGACGCAGTAAAGGCTTTTGAAGAAATTGCCGAGCAGGAAGAAACCGCCGACAGTGAAGCTGTAATTGACGATGAACAAAATGAAACCGCTACCGAAGAAGCTGTAAGCGAGCCTGTCGAGGACGCAATAAAGGCTTTCGAGGAAATAGCCGAGCAGGAAGAAACTGCTGACAGCGAAGAAGAGTCGCTCGAAGAACAGTTCCACACTATAATGGCGGAGGAAACCGCAAGCGAGCCTGTTTCTTCCCTTCGTACAGCTGAGTCTGTAGAGGACGCATTGAAAGAATTCGGCGACTTTATAGGAATATCCGAAACCGCTGACAGCACCGGTAGCACCGGAAGCTCCGGAAGCACCGGAAGCACCGAAGATATTTCGGACGACGATCTTGAACAGACAAGCGGTATTTTTGAGGAAAGTACATTATCCGATGAGCTGTCCGAAACTCCGGACGAGCCGATTGACGCTGATGAAAAGCCGAGAACTATGGATTTCTTCGATCTGCCGGACGAAGCATATACGCCTGCACAGGTTACCGAAGAAAAGCACGATGAGAATGTTGCCGAGGTAGAGGATTTGTTCGGAAATCTGCTTATGGATGACGAGCCTGAGGCAAAGAAAACATTTAACGATCCCTCAGAGGTCTTTTCGTTATTCGATACGGCTGACGGCGGACAGGACGATTTCGACAAGTACAGCGATGAAAAGATTGAGGAAGAAAGCGAGAAAAAGAAGACCAGCGATACAAGAAAGTACATAGCGCAGGATATTGCGGATAATATCGCATCGTTTGCACAGCTGCTTGAACCGCTCAATGCCATCAAGGAGAACAAGATACGCAGTAAGAGCGGTATACTGTTCGACTGGGAAATGAGGATACAGGCGCTTATAGGTGATCTGCCGATAAAGACGTACTGGAGAAACAACTTCCGCAATTATGAGATATGGAGCGATGAAAAGTGCATGGAAAAGGCAGGCGAGCTGCTCTCTATGCTTGAGCTTGTCGGAATAGTGCGTGATAAGGCAAAAGAGGTCGTGATAGACAAGGATACGCTTGATTTCTATTCGGCACAGAGCGAGCATCTCAACAATGATTTCCATATAGGAGAAACGGTCGTTGTTACACGGCCGTGCTGGAAAATAAACGGACGCCCTGCAAGAAAGGGCGAAATTGCTAAGAAAGCTCCGTTTGCGGAATTCAGCCGTAAGAAAGTATCACCGCTTGAAACTATGCTGAGAGAAAACAGCTGTTCTGACGGGGATGTTAATATTCCCGTTACGGATGACAATTTCTGTACATACGACCGTGAGATACCTTATGTAAAAAGGGCAATCGCCGAAGGCTTCTGCAAGTGCGCCGTAAGACGTATGGAGGACGGAGGCGCTCTGGCATTCTTCTATGAGGTTATTGCGGAGGGCGAAAATGTTCACTATTCGCCGTGCACTCTGAGATTTGAGGTCAACATTGATAAGAATGCAAATGTTGTCGGAAGATTCAGAAGCGAAAAAGTGTAAAAAGGAAAAGTGATATGTATACAAAAAGGCACCGCCAAAGCGGTGCTTTTTTCGTTTCACTTCACAATTGACTATGGGTGCGGAATATGTTAAAATCTATAACGTAAAAAGAATATTGGTCTAATTGGAAACGCACATCCCCCGGATGATAACGAACAACACAATAAAGTGCAAATTGTTATTATCAGGAGGAATTTTTTATGCCCAAAAACTTATTTCAGGAAATCGTGTTTACCGTTATGATGGTGTTTGTTATGGTGTACGCCATGATATGCTATAATATAGCACTTAATATCGGCGGTATGACAAACGAGGTCTTTTTACTTGCTTTCAAGGAGCTTGTGATAATGGGACCTATCGCTTTTGTGCTTGATATTTTTTTAGTCGGCATGATAGCAAAGTACAAGACTTTTAAAATGATTAATCCTGAACGTGATAATCCGTTTTTCATAGTTCTCGGTATCTCGGTTATTTCAGTTATCTTTATGTGTCCGCTTATGAGCCTTGCCGCAACTCTTCTGTTCAAAAATGCGGGAAGCGAAGTTATTGCGGTGTGGATTCAGACAACGATAACCAATTTTCCTATGGCTCTGTGCTGGCAATTATTCTTTGCGGGTCCTGTTGTAAGAGCTGTTTTCTCACTTATATTCAGAGAGAAGAAAACTTTACAGAAGGATGAAATGGAAGAAATGCCTGAGATAGAGGTACAGTAATATTAAAGCCACGATTTTTTATCATCGTGGCTTTAGCTTGTAGAAAAAGTTTATTTTTTAAAAATATAGCAAACTCTCTAACCCTAACCCCAAACCCATTCCCATCGGTGAAGGGCTGTGTATGCTTTGTTGGCTCTGCATCGTGCAGAGCCTTTGGGCATACACGCC
>ERZ779892.632-NODE-632-length-37383-cov-5.694385_pt1 | contig 37383 bp, 60 predicted proteins | sample MGYA00511552_ERZ779892 | MGnify/ENA primary metagenome ERZ779892 (study PRJEB29588, sample SAMEA2154561) | human gut metagenome | biome: human gut; feature: human-associated habitat; material: faeces | place: Denmark | collected 2008/2010 ... | reverse complement strand
GGCAGCCATGCTCAAAGGCTCGTACCAGTCCGATCAGACCGATCTGCTTGTTGTACGCCCAGAGCCTTGCCTGACGTTCCTGCTTTCGGTTCTCTGGTTTAGACTGATCTAAGATATCTCCGACAGTAGTATAGTAATGCCCGAGTTCTTCAGCAAGAACACATGCTTTTTCGATGGACGTGTCGATTCCTTGGTGGATGGCGATTCGGTTCTTGTATATTCGTCCGCCGTATCCCGGAATATTCTTTTCTTTCACTATCAGATTTTCGGTTTCCGAAATATTCAACAGTTCTTCATATGTCATTTAATCACTCCCATTCGCTCGGATTGTTCATGATATCATCGGCATGTTGTTTTATTTCTTCAGTTACATCTACATTGGCATACTTATGAGCTGCTTTCACTATGAGTTCATCCTCCATTTGTTGATTGGTGAGAAGAGTGTTTGTGTAGATATAACATTTTTTCTTATTCTTATCATTTAATTTTCTGTAGGAAAGAATTAAGGTGCGTTCGTCATCTGAATTAAACCGATTTTCATTGGAAACATTGGCTGATTGGGGCTCCATTGGAGAATCAAAACCCATGAGCCATGCTTCATCAACATTAAGCGTTTTTGCAAGTGCTTTGATATTCCTTTGCCGAGGTTTATACTTTCCAGATAAATATGAGCTGAGCTGACCTTTATCTATTTTTGCCTTCTCTGAAAGTTCTGACTGTGTTAATTCTCTCAATTCCATAGCCTCTCTGATTCGGTCTTTAATTTCTGCTTTTTCCAATATTTCCACCTCCGCTGATTAAAGCTTTCTTTAAAATTGATTATAAATCATGGTTGAGAAAATATCAATAATAATTTAATAAAATTGAGAAAAAACTTAAAAAGCGTGTTGACAATATGAAAAACAGATGCTATTCTAACTGTAGTTGAGAAAAAACTCAACTGAAAGGAGATGATGATATGGCTTGTAACGGATATTCAACCTCACTTTTCTCCAATTAAGTTTGGTACGCAGTCCGAATTTTCAAAAAAGCTTGGATTGTCAGAGGTTTCAGTCAGCAATAAGTTGAATAATATTGTTGATTGGGGGCAGGAAGAAATGGAGAATGCTATATCTATACTTGAAATTCCCAATACTGATATCCATGCATATTTTTTTACACATGAAGTTAAGAAAAACTCAACTAAGCAATGAGTACAGAAAGCAGAAGAGTGAGGTGAGGAAATGGGAAAGCTACATTTATTTGAATTAAGAAGTGGTCATATTCTTTTAGATGGAGTAACTATCAGGGGAATTCGAGAATGTGAATTTTCCATAAAAGAAAATGACAGTCTCGCAGAACTGTCACTGAAGATGGATGTCCGAACACTTGGAAATGAGTTTGCCACTCAATTCGATGGCGCATTGAATGAAACTGGGAAGATTAGAAAATGTAGCCGAAATAAGTTGAGGTCGAATCTCTTTCCAGACAGAGGACTTAGAAGTGTTTTCAATAAATTGATATCCCGCAAGAGATAAATCTTTGATGTGAGAGATTGGTTCATCAACATATTTGGAACCTTCTATTAAAATCCCCGAATTCATTAACTGGCGTATCCAGTATAAAACTTCGTTTTGCGAATAATCGGATAGCTTATTTTGAGCTATGTCAACTGGGTAGATTTGTGAGACGAATCCGTATTCGTCAGGAGAGATGGATTCGGAAACAGAAATTAAGATATCTCGAATTAAATTAGGATCAAACTTCATAAGGATCTCCTTTCTTTTTATGCTCGGCATGGCAGTGCCTGTATTTAAAGTATAGGAGGAAACTGAATTATTTGCAATAGATGAAGGGGAGCGAGGTGAGCAGAAAGATGGCTGATAGAGTATCAATCGTAGCAGTATCGATAGCCGCATTTTTAACGACTATCAATCAGATATCCATAATTATTACAGCAAAGCAATTATGGATGCAACAGCAGCAATTGCAGCAACAATTAGAGAGGCTACAGAAAGAACGGTCTGAATTATAAAACGTTTAGATTCTATAGCGGATTCTTTTTTGGAATCTTCCTGCATCTTTAAAAGTGTATCATGAGTTTCTTTTAAAAGAGCATCACGTTCACTTTGTTTGTTGATTTCATCAACCATCATTTGTGCGTGCCAGTTGGAATTCATGTGTATATCTCCTTCCATAAATATTTGGCATGGCGGTGCCTGTATTCAAAAGTATAGATGAGATTCAGGAAAGATCCAACAGAAGAACGGAGGAATGGATAAATGAGGTTTTACGATTCTCCAAGTATAGAGAGAATAGGATTTGATTTTTACTGCGACATTGCAAATAACATTGTCAAATTAAGAGAAGAGAATGGCTTTACGCAGAAAGATCTTGCGGTGAAAACAGGAATTAAAGAATACCGTATATCAAATATGGAAAATGTGAAAATCAGAATTGATTTGGATGCTGTAGAAGAACTAGCAAAGGCATTGAATGTATCAGCTGATTATTTGATTGATGCAGAGCTTGATTGCGGAGGAAAAGAATGTTTGTACCAAGTTTGGTTGGAGTCTGAAGACCGGTTTAAGTTGTATATCAGGGCATCAAGTAAACGAATGGCGTTTTTGAAGTTTGATAAAAAGTTTAAAGAATGTGGAGTGAGATATAACAGTTCCAGAGAAAGAATTTTCATCAAATTGGTTGGTGTTCCGGTAAGCAAAGAAGACTTTCAGGCAAGATTTCCAAAGAGAACAGAGGAAGATCTTCCAATTGAACCGGAAATGTAAAGATAGGACGAGACAAAAATATTGTGGTGTTAGTGGAATGGCAGAATAAATGATTGTGTTATTCCAAGCAAAGAGAGGTGAGAAGATGAAAGCAAAAAATATGAAGGCAGAAATTGTAAAAGTAATCAGAACAGACACTGCAGAAGGAAAAGGGACAGAAGAAAGTCCAGTACGCAGCGTGAGAAGATACTGGACTTTAGAAGGAGAACTGATTTCAGAGCAGATATTGATGGGCGAAATAGCTGGGAAGAAAAATTCTAAGGAGTAACTAATTTTAAAGCAGCTTCATATGCCAAATCAGCATCTATAAATGTAATAAAGGCATCGGCAAAGGCTTTTAATTCCTTAAGCGTGTAATCAGGATGCTGTCGTACATAATGGGTTTCATCGTTGCCGAGCCAGGTTACAGCACGGGCGAGTGTGGTAAGACGATCATCTTTGTGTTTATAAGATACTTCATATTGCTTTGTCCTTTCGTTGCTTTTTTGGAAAATTATACCAGACAATAACAGGACAAATCAACAAGTACAACCAGCACCGCATAAACTTCAATAGAAAGTAGGTGGTAAGCATGAAACCCGATATCGAAAAAATCATACAGGTGATGATTTCTTTATTGGAAGAACAGGAAAAAGTGAAAATTACATATACCATTGAGAAAACCGCGTAAGCGGTACCAGTTGGACAAGTAAAGGAGGGATAAGAGATGTTTTACAAGATTGCAAAGACACTCAGCGTAACGGCAAGTATTATCGGAATCTTGATGATGGCTGGTGCGTGTTCGGTGAAAAGTCAGGAGCTGTTTTATTTATATGCAGCACTTGGAATCACAACACTTACTGCCGGAGCATTTGCACTGGAATATTTCCGGATACGGGAATGGCAGTACCGGAAAAGGAAAATAAGGGAGGCGAAGGAGCATGCCAGAAGAGAAGCAGCGTAAGAGCATTCGGACAGCCGAGCTTGATAAGATGATCAATAAGCTTCGATCACTGGATCGGGTTGATGGTACATCCGAGTATTACAAGAACAATGCGATCGCATACTTGTCGGATTTGGCAAATCATCTGGATAGGATAGGCGTAAAGACAATAAAAATGCGCCCGGAAGTTGCAGCTTCCAGTGGCGCACATAACAAAAATACCAATTAAATTATAGGAAAGTCGGAGGAGAAAGTCAATGATCAAAGTTGAAAAAGGGATGCGTGAAATCAAGGCAGTGAATGGAGTTCCGGATATAATGACGGATTTGGCATGCATTATCCGAAGCATTAGAACAACAATGGTTGAGAAAAGAGACTATAGCGAGGCTGAAACCAAAGAACTCGTTAAACAGGCGGTAAGGCTTGGCTTTGCAACAGATGAAGAAATCACACAGGAAGCGATGACAGCAATGGGTAAAGTGATGATGCTTCTGAAAAATCTGCCACTTTAGAGGAAGATGTGTACCTAAAGGGGGCGTGATAATGGAAAAGAAACCATTGATTATTCGGTGCTCTGATGGGTGGATCTACGGCTTATTCGGCTATTACGAGGAAGCGGTAGAAGTGGCAGAACAGCATGTAGACGGAACAGAACATACATATATCATTATATGAAAAGCGTGAGGAAAAGATGGAACCTTATAAAATCTATGATTTTGAAGATGAAAAAGCCTGGCTGAAGGGGCGGTTAAACGGAATCGGCGGAAGTGATGCAAGTGCCGTAGTGGGAAAGAACCCGTACAAGACAAACATTGAGCTGTTTGAAGAAAAGACCGGGAGAAGGATTGCACCAGATATTTCAGAGAAGCCTTACGTAATCTATGGGAAAGAGGCGGAGCAGTATATCAGAGAGCTGTTCCGCCTGGATTATCCACAGTATCAGGTCATGCATCATGAATACCGGATCTTGCAGAGCCTGGATTATCCGTTCATGCAGGCTTCTCTGGATGGGGAGCTGGTTGATCAGGATGGTCGGAAAGGGATTCTGGAAATTAAGACCACCAACATTCTGCAGTCTATGCAGTATGAGAAATGGAAGGACCGGATCCCGGATAACTATTATATCCAGGTGCTGCATTATCTGCTGGTAACCGGATATGAGTTTGTTGTCCTCCGGGCGCATTTGCGGAGCAACTGGGGAACAGATGTCCGGACACAGGTAAAGCATTATTTTATTGAAAGAACAGAAGTTCAGGCTGATCTGGATTATCTGCAGGAAGAAGAAATCAAATTTTGGAAGTATGTGGAAAGTGGAAGAAAACCACCACTGATACTTCCGGAGATCTAAAAAAGAAGGAGGAGCGTATGGAATTACGGATTACAAATCCACAGGAAAATTGGCTTACAGAGCAGATCCTGTGGAACAACGAGGAATTAAAGGCTGCGATTGCCGAGAAGGTAAAGGACTATAAGACGATCGCCTACACAGAGGATTCTCTGAAGGATATGAAGGCAGACCGGGCGGATCTGAATAAGCTGAAAAAAGCTTTCGAGGATGAACGGAAGCGCGTCAAGAAGATCTGTATGGAGCCGTATACCAAGTTTGAACAGCAGGTCAAGGAAATCACAGCTCTGATCGATGAACCAATCGGACTGATTGACTCCCAGATTAGAGAGATTGATGAACGTCGCAAGACAGTAAAACGGGAAGAGATTGAGGAGCTGTTTACGTCCATCGGTTTCCAGAGTTTTGTGAAGCTGGACATGATCTGGGATGAAAAGTGGCTGAATGCAACGGTTACGCTGCCAAAGATTGAAGAGCAGATGAAGAGCCGGATGTACCAGATCGGTACAGATGTGGTAACGATCAGCAAGCTTCCGGAGTTTAAGTTTGAAGCAATGGAAGTTTACCGGAAGACACTGGATATGAACCAGGCAATCCAGGAAGGACAGAGGCTTGACGATATCCAGAAGAGAAAGCTGGAAGCAGAACGCATGGAGGCAGAGCGGAAAGCAAGGGAAGCGGAAGAGGCAGCGAAGCAGCAGACTGCAGCTGAACAGAAAGAAGAACCTGCAGCAGAGAAGGAAGCAGCATCCGGATCTGTACCGGAAGCTCCGGCAGAGGAAACAGCTTCAATTCCGGAAGAGGAAGAACCAGTATTCCAGCTTGACTTCCGTGTATGGGGAACCAGTGAACAGCTCATGGCACTCCGTGAATATATGTTAAAGAATCAGATTCGATTCGGAAAGGTGGAATAAGACATGGCAGTACAGAACAGTCTGGCAAGACAGGATCAGTCAATGAAGTTGTCGGTTTACCTGCAGAACGATGCGGTAAAGAAGCAGATCAATCAGGTGGTTGGCGGAAAGAACGGGACAAGATTTATTTCCAGTATCGTAAGTGCGGTGCAGAGCACACCGGCATTACAGGAGTGTACAAGCCCTAGTATTGTAAATGCTGCATTACTTGGAGAGGCGCTGAATCTTTCACCGTCCCCGCAGCTCGGACAGTTTTATATGGTCCCATTCGATAATAAGAAGAAAGGCTGCAAGGAAGCACAGTTCCAGCTTGGCTATAAAGGATATATTCAGCTGGCAATCCGTTCCGGTTACTACAAAAAGCTCAATGTGCTTGCAATCAAGGAAGGAGAGCTTGTCCGGTATGATCCTCTGGATGAGGAAGTTGAGGTCAATCTGATTGATGATGATATCCTCCGGGAGGAAGCTCCAACCATGGGATACTTTGCAATGTTCGAGTATGAGAATGGTTTCCGGAAGACCTTGTACTGGTCAAAGAAGAAAATGCTTGCACACGCTGAGAAGTATTCTTTTGCGTTTTACAAAAACGGTGGAGCAAAATCTCTGGAATTACTGGAACAGGGCAAGATCCCGGAAAAGGATATGTGGAAGTATTCTTCATTCTGGTTTAAGGATTTTGACGGAATGGCACTGAAAACCATGCTCCGGCAGCTGATCAGCAAATGGGGAATCATGAGTATTGATCTCCAGAATGCTATTGACAAGGACATGGCAGTGATCCATGAGGACGGAAAGACGGAATATGTAGATGCAGTGAAAGCGGAAGATGATGGAGTGGTAGCCGATCAGGAGCTGAATGAGGTCCAGGAAGACCAGCCGGCAGAGCCAGGAACACAGCAGCCGGATCCGAAGGGTATTGAGGCATCATTTTTTGGATAGATTTAAGAAATGGGAAGAAGAATTATGCAGCATATCAATTTAGAAACATTTGCAAACGGAGCATTTACCGCACAGGTAAACCGGGCGATCGAAGAGGTTACAAAGAACATCCAGGATCCGAACACGGATGCCGGCACAGCGAGAAAGATTACGGTAACGATCGCATTTAAACTGAATCAGGAAAGAAACTTCATTGCAACCGGTGTCCAGACGAAGACAACCCTTGCACCGGCACTCGGAGCAGTTACCGCGTTGAGCATGGGAAAAGATCTCCGTACTGGAGAAGTAGAAGCAGTCGAGATTGGCAACCAGATTTCAGGACAGATGTCTGTGCAGGACGTTCCGGGAGTTGTACCAGAAGTAGGAACTACAGTGGTAGATGGAAAAGTAATTGATAAAGCTACTGGAGAAGTTGTGGCGGATTCAGTTCCGGAACACGCAGGCAAAGTAATTGATTTAAGAACAGCAAAACAGGCATAGGAGGAGTAAAACGATGGAAGGATTAAAAGAAGCTTTCCCGAAGGCAGATTCCCTGAGTGTCAACACCCTGACATCCATTGTGGACTATATCAAGGGGAAACCGGAAGAACTCCGGGAGACCATGATTCTGCATGTAATCAGTCCGACAGAAGTAAGATTGTATTCCGGACTGGTGGACGAACGCAACAGGGAGGAGCTTATGAGGGCAGATGCCATTGTAAATGAATTCCAGTTTGACCGTTATTATGACCAGGAACGTTTCCTGATCGAGCTGCAGGCAAACTTCATTGAGTCCGATGATCTGACTGTACTGAAGCAGGTTGCCGGAAACATCCAGTCAGGAACAACAGCGAACTACGATGATGATGGTGTTAGCCAGAAAACCACGATCAAGAGCGGGATTGCAAATAAGACGGATGTGATCGTACCGAATCCGGTAAAACTAAGACCATATCGTACATTTGCAGAAATTGAGCAGCCGCAGAGCAGTTATGTATTCCGGATCCAGGACAGTGACCGTGGACCATCCTTCAAGCTTGTAGAAGCAGACGGTGGTTTATGGAAGAATGCAACCATGAAGAAGATAAAAGAGTATCTGGCATATGAACTGGCAGAGGAACTTGAAAAGTACAACATTACGATTATCGCATAGATAATGACATCTCCTTAAAAATAATATATCACACGTAACTTGGTAATAAGAGAGCAAGCCGGCATTATGCAGTATCTGCTGTGTAAGTGCCGGCAGAAAGGGCAAAAGGAAATGGCATCAGTAATGTTTACGGTTCCGGGCAAGCCGCAGGGGAAAGCCAGGGCACGGACGTATTATAATGCATCGACAAAGAAGCGCTGTTCCACCACGCCGGAGAACACGGTCCTGTATGAGAACTTCATCAAAGATCGGTATCTGCAGATGGCAAAGGGAGCGTTCCTGGAAAGAGAAAGGCCTGTAACGCTCCGGATTATTGCAAGGTATCTTCCACCAAAGAGCGTATCGAAGAAACGGAAGCTTGATATGCTAGAGGGAAGAGAGCTGCCGCTGAAGAAACCGGATATGGACAATATTGTAAAAGTGGTGGCGGATGCACTGAACGGGGTTGCTTATCATGATGATACGCAGATCGCGCTGGTTCAGGCAAAGAAATGTTATTCGGCAGTAGAAGGGCTGGATGTGACAGTTGAGGAGTATACCGGATAAAAAGGAAGGTGGTAGCGTTGGCAAGACCGAAAAGGAGTGGTCTTTCATACTTTCCTTTGGATACGGATTTCTTTGATAATGACAGCCGGATTAAGATACTGAAGGCAAGGTACAGAGCTGACGGTATCATGATTTATGTTTATTTACTGTGTGAGATCTACAAAAATGGATATTACATACAGGTTGATGATGATTTGGAATATATCATAGCCTCGGAATTAGGGGTGAGTGTAGATAAGGTGAAGCAGGTCCTGAACTTCCTGCTAAAGAAGTCACTGTTTGATAGCAAACTCTTTAGTTCGGACAAGGTCTTGACCTCTGCCGGGATACAGAAGCGGTTTCAGCTTGCCGTAAAGGAAAGAGCAAGGAAGAATCCGATAGAAGTAGGAAGGTACTGGCTTTTAGAAAAGAAAGCCACGGAACCTTTTATTAAATGCACCCTTTTTCAGGAAAATCCCGGAAATGCATGTGGTTATTCCGGGAAAAACCCCGAAGATTCCGAGAATAAGTGCACAAAGAAAAGTAAAGTAAATAAAAAGGATATATATAAGGGCGCTTTCAGCGATTCTTCCCTTGAATCAGCTTTTCAGTCCTATCTCCTTGTCCGATCGCAGAACTGGGGAGAGATCTCTGAAGAACAGGTAAATGCTTTGAGGGAAGATCTATTATCGCTGTCCTCTGATCTGGCTGAACAGAAAGCAATCCTGAATAAGGCTGCAGCTGGTGGATGGAAGAACCTGTATCCAGTTCAGAAGAGAAAGCTGAAAACAAAGAAGCAGCCAGAGAAACAGGGGAAGTTTAAGAACTTTGAAGAGCGTGAGTATGAGGACATGACAGATCTTACAAGGAAGTTGATGCAGCGATGAAAAAGAAGAATGGGAAACAGAATAAACTTTTGCGAGTTGGAAACAGGAAGAAACGGAAGATTATTAAACGTGGGAAGTAGGAGGAATGATCATGCTGATAGAAAAGAATCTAAAAGAGGCATTTGCAGACTACATAAGAGGTAAATTTGAATATCGAAGATAGTCGAAAATGATCGGAACAGTACGTTGACAATTGAATAGTGGTGGTTGGAATGGTATAATTTCTGTATCAAATGTACGGGAGGAGATATGAAATGCCAATGGTTATAAAACTTGACGAAAGCAAAAGAGCAAAATGCAGAATATCTGAGATGCCAGGAGAGGAAAAGTTTGATTTGGAAATAAACATGCAGTTGAATCAAACAGCGATGAATCAGATAGTTGAAATTAAGCAATTTGGTCCGAGTAAAGAAAATCATATTTTAAATATAGATGCTATTCTGTGCGATAAGGGCGACCTGGAAAAGATAAAAGAAGATTACAGGTATAATTTAGAGATTATTGTAATCGAAGATGTAGATGGTACTAATGTAATAGCTCAAAAGGTTACTCTTAATAATGTGGCTTTTCATAATTTGAAACATTCTGTTTCATATAATGGAACTAAAATAGAGAGTAATAATGTGGAAATCCATGTATACACATTTAGTACCTGTAACATTAAACCAGAAGAAGATTAGAAATATTCATCTACCAACCATCAATATTCGGTGGTTGGTATTTTTTTACGCTTTTTTTAGCGGAGATGAGGTGGAAAAATGAAGAAAATTTTGGATGTTTGTTGCGGAAGTCGTATGTTCTGGTTTGACAAAGAAAATCCAGATACGATATTTGCAGATAACAGAGAAGTCGAAACGACATTATGCGATGGCAGGAAGCTTCTGATAAAGCCAGATATAAAGACGGATTTCAGGAATATGCCGTTTGAGGATAATGTATTTAAGGCCATAGTTTTTGATCCTCCACATTTAAAACAAGCCGGTAGTGAATCGTGGCTTGCAAAGAAATACGGAGTTCTTCCGAAAGACTGGAAAACTTATCTGAAAGCCGGATTTGATGAATGCATGAGGGTATTGGAACCAGATGGAATCCTAATATTCAAGTGGAATGAGGAACAGATAAAACTAAATGATGTGCTGAAAGAGTTTGGAAAGAAGCCGTTGCTTGGTGATCAGAGAGGAAAAACGAGATGGATAGTATTCATGAAATAAATGAAAAGGGGAAGAAAAATGAGTTGGGCAGATAAGCAGCTAAAGAAACATAAGCTCCGAAAGCAGGTAAAAGAGATCATGGATAGTCCGGAGTTTCAAAAGGAACGCCAGAAGGAATTGGATAAACACACAGCAGAGGCAATGAACTGCTTCCTGTTGATCAGTGTAGATTACCTGTACCGGAACTATCATTGCAAGAGAAAGGGAGTTTTGAAATATCTGGAATTTGTTTTACACCAGATGCATTTTGCGCAGAAGGACGAAGAATATTTTCAGCTGATGAATGAGGAGCTGGAGAAAGAAGTCGGTGTGAATGTGCTGGGGACGTTAAAAGGAGAGTAAGAAGATGTTTATAAATCTAACAAAGATGGAGGTTGAAAATACAATCACCGCATTGGAAGATCTCCAGACGTATCTGGAAGAAAACGGGATGGAAGACTGTACCAGATGCAACTTGGAGATCGTGAAAAGTGTAAGAGGACGACTCATGAAGGAACTCTTAATACAGGTGATGTGAGGTGCAAAATGATACGGATTATCAGTAAGATTAAATACCAGGGGAAATGTGATGCATGTGGAATCGGAATTACTTGCGAGAAAGAAGATGTTACAAACATCCAGGTTGGAATGAATGAGCTTGGGAACTTTGTAGAATGCCCGATTTGTGGAGAGAAGATTAGGGTTACAGAATATACGGAGCAAATACAGAAAAGGAGCATAAAATGAAAGAGGTGCAAGAGATGGATAATGAAAAAACATTAGAATCAGTACCGAGTGCTACACAAGAAAAAATAAAAGTCGAGAGTATCAATGTAATAGTTGAAGAGATTGGCGGTAAACCTTATTACGAACTTAGATATAGAGTAGTTGGTGATGATTTTTGCCACATCGGTTACGGTTCTTATTGTTTGGATTATGTTCTTGATTGGAAAAAACAATATTTTGAAGTGGTTCCACACGAAACTAAACAGCGGAAGGAAATGAAATGGATTCCAACAATAGAACGTCTTCCGGATCAGCGGGAGTTCATAGAATCATATGTCAGAAGTGCGTATGCAGCGGAGTTTCTGGTTACGATCGAGGGAGCTGATAAGGCAACAACGCTGTATTATTCTCAGACAGGTGTCTGGTTCGATGAACAGGGAGAACCGTATAAGGTTGTGGCGTGGATGCCACTTCCGGAAAGGTATAAGGGATAAATGGAAGAGGATAAATACACAATGTATGCGGTAAAAAAGATTTGTATATGGATGATAACAGCTACAACCATTCTGATAGCAATGAAATGGACGGGATCAGCGTGGTGCTTATGGGCGTTTCTTATCCCGGCATTATTGGAATGACAAGGATAGAAGGTGATAATTTGCAGGAGAAACGAAGCAGAAAAGAGCAACGGATGGACAGGCAGCAGCATTATGAGGAACTGGAAAGCCGGCATGATGCAAAGGCGTTGGAGAGATTCCGAAGACCAGCTTACCAGAGTGTGAGTGTTGCGGAATATCTGGCACGGAAGTATGGCATTACAGCGGAGGTGGATACCGGTGGACAAGGGCATTTTGATTGAGTACGCAGATATGAAAGAAGAGATAAAGGATCTGCGCCGGAGAATTGAGAAAATCCAGAAAGAATTGGATAAACTGCATGAACAAATTGTCGTGGATTCGGTATCATGCGGTAAGAAGGGGAAAAAGCCACTTGGCACGGTAAAGATCACTGGCAGACCGGTTGGCGTGATTTCCAGAAAAGAGCAGCTGCTGAACAAGCGGAACAGAAGGCTTGAGGAACTGGAAGAAGAACTTCTGGAAATGACAATCCAGGTGGAGGAATACATAGAATCCATCGAGAAGAGCGAACTGCGGATTATCTTCCGTTTGTATTTTCTGGATGATTTGTCGTATCCAAAGGTTGCAGATCAGATGAACAAAATGTTCCCGAAGCGCCGGATCCGGTATACGGACGAGAATATCAAGAAAAAAATTCAAAGATATTTTGAAAATGTCCCCCAATGTCCCGATAAAAAGTAGTAATATGATAACATCGAAAAAACAGAGATGGTTTTCAATACGATCTTTTTCATAAAGGATTCCCCTCAGTGTTGGAATAGGCGATCTGGTGACAGGTCGTCTTTTTCGTTGCAAAATATTAGCTTGGATGGTATTATAAAAAATATGTTTTCGTTCCAATGAAAGGAGATAATATGGAAGAAGTTTTTAAATATATACTTTCAAATGCTATCTGGATTCCTGTGTGGCGTATCGTTTGCGCGATAATTGCAGCTTTATCGCTATTTTCGTGTCAAAAGTTACTTAAACGAACAGAAAATATTTCAGAAAATCCGAAAGAGATTAAGAAAAAAATAAATCAATGCGAGGGATTTTGCAATGTCTTTTTAGGAATCTATATTCCTTTGATTTTTTTCTTATTTTCATGCGCAGTATCTGACAATAATATATATGTCCGTGCTTTTGTATATTTAGTTAGAGTTGCTGGATTAATAGGAATTACGGGAATATTGATTTGTTTACAGATTAGATCATATCGTTATAAGTCGGCTTTAATAGAGAAAGAAAAATGAAATGCACCCTTCGGGGTGCTTTTCTAATGCATAAAAAAACCAGAATTGAGGGTGGTGAAGTGGCAGGATATGAAAACATAAGAGGTGCAAACAGTAAAAGAACCCCGGAAGAGCGTCGGGAATTGGCAAAAAAAGCGGGTCAGGCAAGTGGCAAGGCAAGACGCAGGAAGGCAGACTTCCGGAAGACCTTAAACCTGCTGCTTACTGCCGAAATAGATAATGAAGAATGGAAGCCGGTTTTAGAGTCACTTGGTGTTGAGTGTACGCTGGAATCGGCTTTGCTTATGGCGCAGATCAAGGAAGCAATGGCAGGAAATACAAAGGCTGCGTATTTTGTGGCACAGTATGCCGGACAGAATGCACAGACTGCTGCAGACGATGCAGAGCAGAAACGCCGAACAGAGCGAATGGCAGCGGATACTGAGAAAATCCGCAGAAGCTCAGGTCATAGCGAACATGAGGATGAAGGAGTAGAGATTATCAATGACGCACCAGAAGAAACAGGTCCGGATATCGGAGATCATAATTCCGAAGTATCTGCAGATATTTAACAACCGGAGTATCAAGCACATTATTCTGACTTCTGGGAGAGCAGGAACAAAGTCCAGTTATGCTTCCATTCGGTCAGATTACCAGCTTGTATCGGATGCCAATGGTTCTGTTGTAGTGCTGCGTAAGCACCATAACAAGCTCAGGAAGACGGTATACAAGGAAATGCTGCGGGGGATCAGCCGTTTGCAGATACCGAAAAACAAGTTCCGGATTACGAAATCCCCGATGGAGATCATTTACAAGAAGTACGGGACAACAATGTACTTTGCCGGATCAGACGGTATTGACGATACAAAGGGTATCATTGACGAGGATAAACCGATCAAGCTGGTTGTCCTGGATGAACTGACAGAGTTTTTTGATGATGGCGAGGGCGAAGATGAGCTGACCAACATTGAAGCAACGTTCGTCCGTGGAAATAAGGGTGGATTCCAGATGATCTATCTGTACAACCCACCAAAGAACCCGAACGCTCCGATCAACCTGTGGTGCAAGAAAATGGAAAAGCGTGAAGACTGCATCCATATTCACACGGATTACCGGGATGTGCCAGTGGACTGGTTAGGTCCTGACCTGATTGCATCCGCTGAGATGATGAAGAAAGCAGATCCGAAGATGTACCGGTGGGTATGGCTCGGTGAAGCGATTGGCGTGGATGAACTGATCTATTATATGTTTTCCGATCGGCACAGACAGAAGCCGGATCCGGACAGGAGATATGACCGGATTTACATTGGTGGCGACTATGGTCAGCAGAATGCGACAACCTTTGAAGCGTTTGGTCTGGACACTTACCGGAAGAAATTTCCGGGGCTTGGAGAATATTATCACAGTGGACGGGAATCTGGAAGACAGAAGAGCCCGTCTGAATATGCAAGAGATCTGGTTGAGTTCATGGATGAACTGCATGAACAGTATGAAAACCGGATCTTTTATATTTTTCTGGATCCATCTGCAAAAGGTCTGGCGGAAGAGGTGAAAAGAGCCACCAGAACCGGACTGGATTATCAGGTGCTTCTGCGAGATGCGGAAAACGATGTGGCTCTTGGAATCAGCCGGGTACAGAAAGCACTGGTATTTGATATCATGTCGATTTCTCCGAAGCAGGAATATGCAGTGCAGGAGTTTGGAACCTACGAGTATGATAAGAAATCCATCGAAAAGGGGAAGGAAGTGCCGGTAAAGGAAGCGGATCACTGCATGGATGCCATACGCTATGTGGTTATGGGCGCATGGAGTAAGATCAAACATTGGCTACCTAAAGATGAAACGCCAGAAGAAATAGGCATATGCGATATCAGCAGCAGGGAGGTGAGAGAAGAGGATGAATATCTTTAATTATTTTAGGAAAAAGGGGATTGATACGGTGGATGCTTCGTTCTACCGGAAGATCGATGAGTGGATCAGCTGGTATAATTCCAATGTCCGGCAGTTTACGTTCTACAAGGTGTATACCGGACGCGGGACAAGTAAACGATGTCGCAGGAAAAGCATGGGAATGGCAAAGAAGCTGTCGGAAGACATTGCTGATCTGCTGCTGAATGAGAGAGTTATGATCACACTGGAAGACGAAACGACACAGGAATTTGTGCGGAAGGTTCTGGATAACAATCGTTTTCTGGTTATGGGAAATGATTACCAGGAACGGAAAGCGTATTCCGGGACCGTGGCATATATCCCTTATCTGTACAATGCGGTTGTACAGGAAGATGGAACGATATCTGCAGGTGAGATTGGAATCAACTATGCGGATGCCAAGAACATCTATCCGGTCAGTTGGAATAACGGGAACGTCACAGAATGCGTTTTTACGTTTGCCCATACTGTTCGCCAGAAGAAATACGTGCAGATTCAGTTCCATCGGATTGAGCCAGATGGGGTGTATGTGATCGAAAATAATGTCCTGGAATGCACGAAAGGAAGTGCGGAAGGACGTGAGCTGACAGAACAGGAATGGAAACAGCTTAAGCCATTTGCAAATCTGGCAGCCAGAACAGAGACAGGATCTACAGAACCACAGTTTGTCATTGACAGGCTGAATATCACGAACAATGCGGATGAATGCAATCCAATGGGAATTGCGATTTTTGCAAATGCCATCGATACGCTTAAAAAGCTGGACATGGAGTTTGATTCTTACTGCAATGAGTTTGATCTTGGAAGAAAAAGAATCTTTGTCGCCCCGGAAATGCTGACGAACGAAGACGGATCTCCAACCTTTGATCCGGATGACAGTGTGTTCTATTCACTTCCGGAAGATTACGATAAGAGCCAGACCGGTCTGATCAAGGAAGTGGACATGAGCCTCCGAGTAGAACAGCACAGCAAGGCAATCAATGATGATCTGAATTATCTGTCTCTGAAATGCGGATTCGGTACGGAAAGATACCGGTTTGACGGAGCAGGAGCGAAGACAGCAACTGAGATCATTTCGGAGAACTCAGATATGTACCGAATGTTAAAGAAGCATGAGACAATTCTGGAAGATGTCCTGAAGAGGCTGATCAGAATCATTATCCGGCTTGGCATTGTAACCGGTAATACGCTGGATCAGAATACAGACATTGTGATTGATTTTGACGATTCCATTATTGAGGACAAGGGCGCAGAGCGTCAGCAGGACCGTCAGGATGTGAGCATGGGGGTTATGCGGCATGAAGAGTACCGTGCAAAATGGTACGGTGAAACAGTGGAACAGGCAAAAAAGAATCTGCCAGAGCAGAATCAGGTGATGGAGTAGGATGCGGGATGATTACAAAGAAAAGATTGCCAGCAAGATTGCAGCGCGGTACATAAGTCTGGAAGAACGGATTTTGCAGGACATTGCTCGGCGGATTAAAAAGACTGGTGAGATCACAAGTACAGCTGACTGGCAGATCAATCGGTTAAGAATTCTTGGATATTCTTCCGAGGATATCGAAAGAGAGATCAAGAAGGTGCTGGATGCGTCTTATCCGGAAATGTTCGAGCTGTACGATAAAGTGATTGATTGGGAATACGTCCGGAATAAGGACATTTACGAACAGATCAATGCAGAGTTTATCCCGTATGAGGAGAACAGGCAGTTGCAGCAGATTACAGATGCGATCATTCAGCAGAGTCTGGAAGATCTGGAAAATGTAACAAAGTCGCTTGGTTTTTATCTGGATTATAACGGTAGAAAGGTTCTGACACCGCTGTCGCAAGTTTATACAAATTATCTGGACAATGCCTGCTTTGACGTTGTGACCGGAGCATTTGACTATGGCAGCGTATTACGCCGAGTGGTCACGCAGCTGACAAACAGTGGACTTCGGAAGATTGAGTATGGATCCGGATATGCAAGCCGGGTAGAAGTGGCTGCAAGAAGAGCTGTGATGACTGGTGTGGCAAATCTTACCGGAGAAATAGCGGACTACAATGCCAAGAAGCTTGGAACAGAGTATTTTGAGGTTGAGTGGCATGCCGGAGCTCGTCCGACTCATGCGGTATGGCAAGGTCAGGTGTGGACAAAAGAACAATTGTATTCAGTCTGTGGACTTGGTACAGTGACAGGACTTCTGGGAGCCAATTGTTATCATACTTATTACCCATTCTTTCCTGGCATTTCACAGCGTAACTGGTCAGATGAATGGCTGGAAGCTCAGAACCGGAAGGAAAGCAAGCCAAAAGAGTTCCGGGGTAAGGAATACACCCTGTATGAGGCAAAGCAGAGACAGCGACAGATGGAAACAGCAATGAGAGCGCAGCGAGAAAAGGTACAGATGCTTCAGGATGGCGGTGCTGATCAGCAGGAGATTATGCTCCAAAAAGCCAAATATCAGGGACAGCTGGGTGAATATGCGGCATTCTCTCGTAAAATGGGACTGAAAGAGGAAAGAGAGAGAATTTACATTGATGGACGTGGAAGAATTGCGCCAAGTAAAGATGCACTGAAAACGGCACAGAAAATAATGAACACAGACTATTTATTTGAGAGAGGTAAAATTGCAAATATTTTAGGAGTGAGTAAAAAAAGCCGTTGATTTTGGAAAAATGGATGAAAAATCAAGAAAATCTGTATATAATGGTGTTAAGAAAGTGCTTGATCAATTTCCAGAATTAAGGGGATATACAAAAAAAGTATTGTATGATCCAAATATAAAAGGTTATGCAATGAGTGAGTCCATGCGTGGCGTTTTAAAAATTAGTAGTAAATTCAGTGATTATGAGGATTTAAAAAGGCGGTACAACCGAGATGTGAGAGTGCAATTTCATCCAGTGGGGACTGATGCGGATGCTATTATTATTCATGAAATGGGGCATCAATTAGATGGATACCTTACGCGAAAGGGAGTTTGGGGCGGAAATGTAAGTATATACGGAACGATCCGAACAAGTGTAGCTGTAAAGCGCGAAGTGTTACAGCAATTAGGATATTTTGATTATATCCGCGCAGAGCGTGCAGAATGGACTCGGATGGGATATAAAGGGAGCGAACTCGCTGAAGCATTAGAGTTTTCTAAAAAGGAATTTATTACTAAACATGTATCAGGGTATGCAAATAAGAATGAAAAAGAGTTTTTTGCAGAATGCTTTGCGGAATATCTGATGAGTGAAAGACCAAGAGAAGCAGCTAAAATCTTTGGAGAGGTCTTGAAGGAAATTATGGAGGGATTGCGATGACAATGTTTGAGGCGGATACAGCGAATATAGAAAAAAAACTTCAGGAAATAGAGGATAATGATCTGTATAGCTTTATGAAAAAGCAGGGGTATTCAGAAGAACAGATAAAAATTGCAATCAGAAATACACATTTACTTGATGCAATAAATTGCCTGAAAGAAATTTTATGTGAGCCAGAAGAAATCGTATCTATTTTGCAAGAGAAGGGTTGGAAAAAAGAAGAGATAGAAGCAGTCATTAAAAACCAGATAAGCTAGCTGCCACCAGTCGAAATGACCGGTGGTATTTTTGTACTCATTTTAAGGAGAAACAGCAATGAAAAATAAAGCAGTAGCTGTATTAACGGCTATCAGCATATTGATAGCAGGTTTAACTGGATGCCAGACCGCCACGAAAAGTTATGGTGGGAAGACAACGATAAAGCTTGAGCCAAATCAGAAACTGGAAGAAATTACCTGGAAAGATGATTCTTTATGGTACCTTACAAGACCAATGACTAATGAGGATATTGCTGAAACCCATACATTCCAACAGCAGTCAAATTTTGGAGTCTTTGAAGGAACAGTAACCATCATAGAGTCAAAGGAGTAAAGAATTTATGATAACAATAAAAATAACAGATCACAGCATCTGTATGAATGGTCATGCCGGCAGGAAGAGTCCGGATGGGATTGACCGGGTATGCGCGGCAGTATCAGCACTGACCTGCAACCTGATCAATTCCCTGAAAGATCTGACTGGTGACAGAATCAGGGCAGAAACAGCCAGCGGAATGACTGTGATCGAATGGGAAGATCTGTCAGATGGTGGGAAACTTCTGGTGGATTCATGGTTCCTGGGGCTTACAGATATCAACCGGGAATACAACTGTATAGAATTTCAGAAATAAACATCCGAAAGGGTGTTTTTATTATGCCCAAAACGTGAAGGCGTAAAAAGCTCGGGAGCCTGTCGAGGCAAAACGGAGGTAAGTACGATGTATAAAAAGAGAATGATGTTACAGCTTTTTGATGACGGCACAGGAGCTGGCTCTGGTGGACAGGGTGGAAATGCCGGGACTGGAAACGGCGGTCAGGGATCCGCTGGGGGCGCATCCGGAGCACATGGTACCGGAACATATACTTATGAACAGTTGGAAGAAATTGCAAGTTCACGTGCTGAGAAATCTGAGAGAGCCGCGCTTGCGAACTTTTTCAGAAGTCAGGGTATGACAGAAGATGAGGTCACACAGGCAATCGCTAAATTTAAAACAGATCGAGCTGCAAGTCAGCCGAATGTGACACAGCTGCAGCAGGATCTGGAAAATTCCAGAAATGAAGTCCAGCAGATGAAGAACGAGAAGTTCTTATCCGGAAAAGGTGTCAAGGCTGATGATCTGGACTATGTGACTTACAAGGTTTCCAAAATGGTAGATGATAAAACGACATTTGAAAAGGCAGCAGAAAAGTTCCTGAAAGAGAATCCGAGATTTGCCGGTGGAGGTTCTTACCGGATTGCAGATTCTTCAACAGGTAACGCTTCAAATGGTTCTGGCGGAAACATGAACGTTTCCATCAATGACCGGATCAGAGCTGCCGCGAGAAGATAATGGAGGTAGAGTAAATGCAGAATAGAAGAATGAATTTAAGATTGTTTGACATAGATGCAAACATCATTGACCGTACCGGAGCAGAGTCTCTGATTCCAATTCAGGAATCCAATGAGATCATCCAGGGAACGATCGCACAGTCAGCAGTCCTGTCAAGGGGTCGCAAGCTGGCGAACATGACAAGCAAGCAGTACAAAATGCCGGTACTGGATATGCTGCCGATCGCTTATTTCGTAAATGGCGATAACGGGCAGAAGAAAACTACAAAGCAGGCATGGGATAAGAAGTTTATCACCGCCGAAGAAATTGCGGTTATTGTTCCGATTCCGGAAGCAGTTCTGGATGATTCTGAGTATGACATCTGGGGAGAAGTAAAACCGAGAGTTACAGAAGCATTTGGGAAGGTTATCGACAGCGCAGTGCTGTTCGGTGAAAATAAACCGAACACATGGAGAGAAGACGTAGTTACAACTGCAACCAAAGCGAATGCAGTCGTAACATTAGGATCATCTGATAGCCTGTATGACAAGATCATGGCAGAAGATGGTGTGATCGCTCATGTCGAAGACTGCGGATACTTCGTAAACGGTCACATGGCAGATATTTCCATGCGGGCGAAACTCAGGGGACTGAAAAATGCAAATGGAGATCCACTGTTCAAACAGGATCTGCAGGGAACAACACAGTACGCGTTGGATGGATCGCCGATGAATTTCCCGAATAATGGTGCGTTTGATAAGTCGAAAGCACTTATGATTTCCGGAGATTTCTCACAGCTGGTATATTCCATCAGACAGGATATTACATTCAAGCTGTTTACGGAAGGCGTTGTCCAGAATACAGATGGCACAATCGCATACAACCTGATGCAGAACGATATGGTTGCGCTTCGTGCAGTAATGCGTCTCGGATGGGAAATTCCAAACCCGATTAACGCACTGAAGACCGATAAAACCAAGAGATGCCCGTTTGCAATTCTGAAAGCTGGCGAGTAAGGGAAGGTGATAATTCATGCAGATCACGTATGGATATTATGTAGATGAATATGGAGGAAGAACCATTCCGGAACAGGACTTCCGAAAAGCCGAAAGGCAGGCGGAAGCCTATATCCGGCATCTGACCTATGTGAAAGGAGATATTTTTTCCGTAGAAAATGACATGGTAAAGGATGCGGCCTGTGCTGCAGCAGAGGTTTATTACAAATACAATGCGCAGCAACAGTCAGGAACCCCGTTGGTGAAGTCAGAAAATAACGATGGCTACAGTGTGACCTATGTCACAGAGCAGACGGATGGAAAGACAGCGGAAGAGATGGTGAAGAAAAAGGTGTATGATGCGGTATATCCTTATCTTCTTCCTGCTGGATGGCTGTCAAGAAAGGTAGGGATGCGGTGTGATCACAAATGCGGATGTGACTGTTTATAACAGAATAAGCGGTGATTCCACGCATTACGATACCTGGAACCGAACTGTTCTGCATGGTGTCCACGTCTATGTGGACCATAAGACTGCAGTTACAGATAACGGACTGAAAAGTGCGGAAGTTTACAAAATTCGGATTCCTGCGGATATTCCGGAAGCAGGGCAGTATCTTCCGCCGGATCAGTTCGCCTGCTGTGGCGGTTATGGATACTGGACCATCCAGAACGATGATCAGATTGTCCTGGGAGAGTGCCAGATTGAGATTGAAAGGCCGGCAGATCTGAAGGCCGTGTTCCAGAAGCACTGCAAGGTAACAAGCTGGTCGGATAACCGGTTCGGTACAACTCCACACTGGCGGATTGGAGGCGAATAGGATGGCAGGAAAGAAAGACTTCCGGATCACAACGCCTAGAGGCAGTGTGTTTACCGTGACTGGTAAGGATGGCTCGGTAACAGCAAAGCTTGAATGGGCTCCGGGATTTGCACAGAAAAAAGCGGAGGGATTTTCAAGGGCGCAGGCATTCGTGGATTCGGAGTGTCTGCGTTATATGAATCCATTGACACCGAGAAGAACCGGAATGCTGATCAAGTCCGGGACGCTTGGCACGGTGATTGGTTCCGGATCCATCGAATACCTTGCCCCATATGCCCGCCGACAGTATTACGAGCATAAAACCAAGGCGAGATGGTTTGAGACAATGAAGGCAAGCCACAAAGATGCCATCAGGGAAGGAGCTGAGAAACTTGCCGGACAGTAAAAGAAAAACGATTATTGAGAGCATCCGGGAATATGTGAGGATGTATCCGGATATCGATAACCGGAAGATCAATATTGATCGTTTAGGTAATGGAATGGAATATTCCATTGATCCGATTGGAGCAGATCCCATTTACAAGAGATATGTGGACGGGAGCTGTCTGAAGCAGTTCCAGTTCGCTCTGACAAGTAAGGAAGCCTATGATGGGGATGCCAGAACCGGTATTGCCAACAGTGGTTTTTATCAGAACTTTGAAGAGTGGACAGAACAGAATAACCTGAATGATATTGTTCCGGAGCTGGACGGGCATGATGCTATCCGAGTAGAAGTGCTGCAGTCCGGCTATTTATTTAGTACAGAGGTCGATCTGGGACGGTATCAGATGATTTGCAGATTGATTTATAAGTAAGGAGTGTGAAGAAATGGCGAATGAGAAGAAATTAGTTGGCAGACATAAGAGAGTGGCTTTTATGGATACTGACGGATCAGGAGAGACATTTACCAGAATGACGGGCTTTACTTCTCTGTCGGATGGAAAGAACTCAACCGAGTACAGCCGACAGTATGTGGATGAAGCGTCTGAAAGATCGGACGTAGTTGGTTATGCGCCGGCGATCGATTATGAATTTGACCGGTATACCAATGATCCGGTACATGAGAAGATTGCCGCAATTACCGATGATGAGATTCTCGGAACGGAAGCGCAGGTTGATATCGTGGTTGTAGATCTGTTTGAGCAGAAGACCTCTGAGACGACCTGTACTGCACGAAAGAGAACGTGGAGCGTTATTCCGGATACAGAGGGTGATGGAACAGATGCCCTGATCTACAAAGGCAGCTTTAAAGCAGCAGGAGAGATCACAAAGGGTACTGCCACCACTACAGACGGATGGAAGACCTGTACATTCAGTGCCGGCGCAGAATAAAGAAGAAACAGGAGAGTGAGCCTATGAGCCTTTGGAAATTTGGAGATTTTGAAGCAGAAGTAGATTTTACAGATGCAGATTTTTTGGACGCTCTGGATGAAGCGAAAGCAGCAATGCATGAAGCAGAGCAGAATGTTCCGGTAGTTGGAAAAAATAGTGATATCATCCGCGCACAGTGTAGCTGTTTTTATGTGTTCTTCGATACCCTTTTTGGCGATGGAGCCGGGGAGCGTATCCTTTGCGGAAAGAACAGCATCAAGCTGTGTAACGAAGCGGCTGAATCATTGTTCGACTTTGAAACAGCAGAAGCAAATGCACTGGACAGCAAATACAATAAGTATATGCCAAACCAGAATACAACGCAGCAGTTCCCGCATCCGCAGCCACAGCCAAATGGAAACCGTCAGCAGAGAAGGAACTACCAGAAACAGTATGGTAAAGGAAAATATTCCAATACCGGAAGGTAAAAGAGATGAATATTTTATATGAGCAGTTTCCGAAAGAGGTCCGGGTCAACGGGGAGTACTACCCGATTGCGACAGATTTCCGTGAATGGATTCGCTTTACAGAGCTGGTTGAAGACGACTCGGTTCCGTGGCGGATTAAATGCGGGCTTCTGTTGCAGTGGTATCTGGATCAGATTCCGGAAGACATTGAAGCTGCGATTTATGCGCTCGGAGATTTCCTGATGTGCAAAAGGATGTACCAGGATGACACAGAAGATGAAGAGGAAGAGCAGCAAAAAAGTGGAAAGCCGGTATTTTCTTTTTCGGAAGATGCCGGCTGTATTTATGCAGCATTCCGGGAAGCGTATGGAATTGATCTGCAGCAGATCGACTATATGCACTGGTGGGAGTTCCGGAGCCTGTTTGACTGGCTGCCGGATGATACGGAGATTAAACAACGGATCATGTACCGTTCGATTGATCCTGGAACAATCCGGGATAAGGACGAACGCAAATGGATCAAGAAGATCCAGAGAGCTGTTTCCTTGAAAAAGAAACAGCGGAAACTGGATGATTATGAGATTGGAGATATGTTCTCATGATGGAAATTAAAATACCGACACGGCGTGAGTGGTATCCGTGTCCGTACTGCGGGCAGCATCTGCTTGTTTACACAGATACTGCAGTGTGCAGCGGACTGTATGTGAAATGCCGCAAATGCCGACGGGAGGTGGAGATAAAAATTAAGAATTAAGCACTTGTGAGCCCCTGAGCCGTGCTATCAGAAAGGATGATAGTATGGCAGATGGATATTTGAATTTTGATACCAAAATCAATGAGAGCGGGTTCAATGAAGGCATAAATAAGCTAGGAAGTCTTGGAAAAAGTGGATTATCCGTAGTCAGCAAGGCAATGACCGGAGCTGTTGCAGCTGTAGGAGCTGGAGCAGCGGCGATTGTAAAGTCTTCTCTTGGCGTAGCTGCCAATATGGAGCAGCAGGTCGGTGGTGTAGAGACATTATTTAAAGACAGTGCCAAGACAGTAATTAGGAACGCAAACAATGCGTTTAAAACAGCACAGCTTTCGGCAAATGATTATATGTCAACAGTCACAAGCTTTTCTGCTTCATTATTACAAGGCTTAGGCGGAGATACTGCAAAGGCTGCAGAGATTGCAGATATGGCGATCATCGATATGGCAGATAATGCCAATAAGATGGGTACGAATATGCAGGATATTCAAAACGCCTATCAAGGTTTTGCGAAGCAGAATTATACGATGCTGGATAACCTTAAATTAGGTTATGGTGGTACGCAATCGGAAATGGTCCGATTGATCAATGATTCTGGTATCTTAAATAAAAAGATAGAAGATCTGGATAATGTAACGTTTGATCAGATGATTCAGGCGATTCACAAAGTCCAGCAAAATCTTGGAATCACAGGGACTTCTGCAAAAGAAGCATCCACAACAATCGAAGGTTCTGCTAATTCTGCAAAAGCTGCCTGGGAGAATTTTGAAGCTGGCGTAATCAGTGCGAACGATCTGGTTGATACATTCTGGACAGCGGCAAAGGATATCTTAAATAATCTTGGTCAAATGATCCCGCGTCTGGGAAAGACCGGAATGGATGTGGTGGAATCCTTATCCGGAAAAATTGGAGATGCAGTTCCGCAACTAAAGGGATTTACGGATAGTGTTGGTAAGTTAACCGATAAGCTGCAGAACATGAGTACGGATGAGCTCATGAATCTTGGCAAGACCGCGGCAGTTCTTGCGGGAGCTGGACCGGTGATTTCGTTATTTGGATCCCAGATCGGCAATGTAAAGACAGCCGTTGAGGGATTCAGCGGAATTACAACGGGTGTTTTGTCTGAGCTCGGAAAGCTTCCGAAGGGATTCAAAAGCGCAACAAAATCGGCTGCAAATTTCCGGAAAGATTTTACGGGTAGCCTGAAAGGGCTTGGCAGTGCAATTACAGGACCGTTTCAGGTACTGACTCCGAAACTGTCAGCTACTGTCGGAAAGATCGGCAAGGTAGTTTCCGGTGTTCCGGGTAAAATTGGTGGGGCAGTTGGGAAAATCGGATCCGCGATAGCATCGAAGATTCCCAGAATTACAAGTGCTTTTTCACTGCTTGGAGATACCGCCGGTTATCTGGGGGCATGGGGCGGACAGATAGGATCTGCCCTGCAAGGCGTACTCGGAATGGTAGGCAGATTCATTCCGTCATTTGTCGGATTGATGAACTTTGGTGCAGTTGCGGCTGTTGTTGTAGCCGGTCTTGGACTGGTTTATAGTCAGTTCGGTACACAGATTGATCAGATTCTTCTTCTGGTGCAGACCAAAGGACCAGAGGTCATATCCAACTTTGGAGCCGGGATCACAGCAGCACTTCCGGGACTGATTTCATCTGGTGCAACCCTGATACTGGGATTGATGAATGCGATTACAGCAAATCTACCATCGCTTATTTCTGTAGGCGCAAGCATCATAGCAACTCTGGTGAGCAGCTTGGGCGCACAGCTTCCGCAGTTAATTCCGGCAGCGGTACAGATAATCCTGACTCTGGTTGAGTCACTGATTGATAATCTGCCACAGTTAATTATGTCCGGATTACAGTTAATGGAAGGCTTGGCACAGGGAATTGCAAACGCGATTCCGCAGGTGGCAGCGAAAGCACCGGTTATCATCGGCAAGCTGGCATCTACGATTATTACGAATTTGCCGAAGATTGTACAAACTGGTGTGAAGATCATCACACAGCTCGCAGTCGGACTGGTACAGGGAATCCCGGCGTTGCTTGGTAAGATTCCATCCATGATCAGCCAGATCAAGAATGCATTTACCAGTGTGAACTGGGGCAGTGTTGGTATGAACATTGTCCGGGGAATTGCAAGTGGATTAACAAGTGCGGCAAAAAGCCTGGCAGAAGCAGCTGCAAACGCGGCGGATAATGCACTCAATTGGGTGAAATCAAAACTTGGTATTCATTCACCATCCCGTGTATTCCGTGACCAGGTTGGTAAGATGATGGCTCTTGGTATGGGAATCGGATTTGAGAAGAATATTCCGGTCGGATCCATGAATGCCGGAGTACAAAAAGCAATCCAGAGCCTGCAGAGAAGTGTACAGCTTACGACATCCGTTAATCCAGATAAAACGGTTGGTGGAATAAAGAATAATCCGATCTTTAAGGATCAGGGATTTGATTACGACAGATTTGAACGTATCCAGAGGAAGATTGCAAAAGAAAATGGTAATAAGCCGGTATTCCTGGATACGAAACGGATAGACAGACCATTACCGAAAGGAGCAGTGCCACAGGTATGATTGTATATTATGAAAATATGAATGGCGAAAAGCTGAATCTTTTAAAAGCTCCTTTTCGTACAACGAAGACTGACTGGTTCGATGCGGACTGGTCAGAATCTTCAGACGGATATGAGAAAACAGTTACAATTGATGTGTTTGGAAAGCGGGAAGAGTTCCAAACAAATATGGAGCAGCTATACCGGATCATTGCGGTTGATGCAGAAAATGACACCTACGGGAAGCTGTATGTGAATGGTGCATATTTAAGATGCAAGGTTTTGAAATCTGCAAAAGAGGGCTGGAAGGGATATGTGTATTCGGAAGTGGAAATCACCTTCCAAGCTCCAGAGCTTGTATGGGTAGTAGAAGCGACAAGACAGTTTTTTCCACAATTGGAAGAAACAGCAGCATCCGGGATAGATTTTCAGTATGATTATCCGTTTGACTTTGCCGGGGAAAAAAGAGGAATCGCAGCATGGGACGTTGATCACATCATTCCAAGCGAGTACCGGATGATCATTTACGGACCATGTGTAAATCCGAAGATTCTGATCAATGATTATCCTTATGAGTTTTTCGTAACACTTGAAAGCAGGGAATATCTGATCATAGATAGCCAGAGAAGAACGATCCGAAGGTATTTGACGAATGGAACGGTACAAAATTTATTTAATCAGAGAGCACAGAAACAAACTGTTTTCGAGAGAATACCATCCGGGCTTTTAAATATTAACTGGTCCGGGGATTATGGATTTGACCTGACTTTATTTTTGAACAGGAGGGAGCCGCCGTGGTAAAGGACATAATTCTTGCAGATAGTGATGGAAGAGAACTGGGAGCGATTTTGGACTCAAATATCACAGTGGATACGAATGGGGAATATGAGTTTTCTGTGCAGATTGCAAGGTCGAACTGGTATTCAGAGCTGACCTTTTCAAGCTATGTGTATATTACGGAAACAGAATATGGAGGCATTATCGGAGAGGTGCTGACAGATACAACGCTGGATTATGTGGAGCTGAAGGGAATCACATGGCGGGGAAGACTGCAGTATAAGGTGATCGAGCCGCCTGCCGGATCGGATTATAAAACAGTATCCGGAGAACTGAATCAGGTAATGAAAACACTGATCGAGCCGGAGTTTGATGGATTATTCAGAGTTTCATCAGAAGATACGGGTATATCTGTAAAGAATTTTCAATTTGACCGGTACAGTACATTACTGGAAGGTCTTACTAAAATGCTGCAAAGTGTCGGATACCGCCTGCAGATCCGGCTGATCAAAGAACAGGACGAGCCATGTTATATTCTGGTTGAAGCAGTTCCGATTACTGATTATTCTGCACAGATTGAATTGTCACAGGACAGTCGCTTAAATTTCACGATGGATGATAAACAAAATGGCGTAAATCATCTGGTTGTAACCGGAAAAGGGGAAATGCAGGAGAGGAACGTATTCCATCTGTATGTGCAGAAAGATGGAAGCATTGGAAAGACGCAGTATTACAAAGGACTGAATGAGATCTCAGCAGTGTACGAAAATACGAGCACAGAAACAGCAGAGCTGGAGAAAACGTCCATGGAGCAATTGCAGAAGCTGATGAATAAAAAGACATTTCAGATGGATGTTGCAAAGCTTGGCATCGAGGTTGGGATTGGAGATATTGTCGGTGGCCGGGATTACCTGACCGGGATGTATATGTCAAAACCAATCGAAAATATCATTTACGAGATTACGAATGATGTGGAATCAATTACTTATAAACTGGAAGGAGAAGATACAGAATGAAAATCGTATCAGGAAGAACCGGATCACCTCACGTAACAAGTCAGCAGTTCCGGCAGATGCTGGAGGGGATTATCGGGCAGGGGAGTTATATTATAACAAGTGGAGAGAATCTTAAGCCAGAACTTAGCAGTAATAATCTAATGAAAATCCGGAGTGGGATGATGGCGCATCACGGCTGTATATCTTGCGTGGATATTGGTACTTATGATGAGGTTACACTGACAAATGGTAGTCAGGGAATGAAAAGGATTGATCTTATTGTAAATCGGTATACCAGAAATGCAGAGACAGAGGTTGAAAACTGCAGTTGGAAGGTGATCCAGGGAACACCGGTTGCAAGTAATCCGGCAGTACCGGCATATACTTCGGGAAATTTGCAGAATGGAGATCTTGTGGACGATTGCCCAGCTTTTGAGGTGCATTATGATGGAATTAACGTTACTGAAGTGAAGAGTTTGCTGAGTGTGGCGGATGGACTTTCTGAATTAAGTAGCAATTTAACAAAAGCAAATAACATTTTAACCAATATGGAAAGTAATTTAATGGCTATAAATACATATCACATGACACTTAATACTTCTAACGTAAAAACGTCCGATTCATGGATTGAGTGCAATAGAATTGGGAATTTGGTGATGGTCAATGGATGCGTCAAAATCACAAAAGATGTTAACGTATATACTGGTATTAATCTTGCAAGTGGAGCACCTGCTCCATGCTGTGATAAACAGCTTTATACTGGAGCAATAGCACAAGATAATACATATTCCAGTTGCCTTCTTAGTGTTAGTGAGAATGGTGAAATCAATCTCTATGTCAGATGGAAAAAAGCTTTAGCAGGAGATGTTTTTTATTATGAGTTCTGCTATATATGTAAATAGTCATTATTTTATCCGGATTGCTCGGAGTTCAATACTATTTACATTTCTAGGTTGACTGCTCCAAAAAGCAATACCGTATGTGCCAGCAGGAACTTTTTCGATACAGGTACTGGTTAATGTTGGGTAAAAACCGTTACCAAAGTTCATATAAAACGTATTTTGGGTTCGCGTTGAATTTATTCCAGTTATCCCCATCGTAAACGCATCATAGCTTTGACCTTTTGCACATGGAGCTGCTTTTAGTGTAAAGGCATAAGTACCGGCGGGAATGGTCACAGTGGACACGTTATTCACCCAGGTTTCTTTTTTAGAATATGAATAATTATTTTTTACGCCACTCCAGTATTCAGTTCCTATGACATTCAAGCTATTATTTGCTTTTGTCAAATCTGCTTTTACATTTAATAAATTGCTATTTAGTTCAGAATCCCTCTAAAAAGAAGAAAGGGGCAAACAGAAAAATGAAAATCACATTCAATGATGGTCAGGAACTGCAGATCCAGCAGGTCACTGAGCAGACGGATGGCGCACTTCTGATCAAGACCATTTCAGCATCCGAGGATCAGCTGAAGACTTTATTCTCTGATCAGACAACAACTAAGAGAATGTCTGTGAGCGAACGGGATGCAGATACCGTTGTGTATGAAAACTACACAAAGCTCGATGCAATCGTGAAGTACACAGCCGGCATCCTTGGTGTGCTGATGTACCGGGAAGGAGAAGATCCAGACAGCCGGATAGCAGCTCTGGAGGCACGACTTAAAGAAGCAGAAGAGAAAAATACGAACCTGCAGTCAAGAGTCGAAAAAGTGGAGGAGAAAAATGAGATGCTCGAAGGATGCATTTTGGAAATGTCTGAAACGGTATATCAGTAAAACGATAATTGTATTAACCATTTTATTTTTATTCATATTATTACAAATTTCAGGAGGAAAAGAAATGATGGCAATGTTATGGGCACAGCAGATTATGTTAGGCAAGAAAACTTATTCACAGGTACCGAGACTTTTAAAGGACAAGGTAAAAGAGGTCCTGATTGATTCCGGAGCAGAAGATCTGGTAACAGAAGACAAGCAGTAGAGGTGAAGCGTAGATGGCAGTAAAAACAGCTCAATATATATTTAATGGTCAGGCATACAATCTGACCTATAATTCGACCTCCGGGAAATGGGAAGCTACGGTTACAGCTCCAAGTAAGTCGAGTTACAATCAGCCGGATCATGTCCTTGGCGGAACAGTAAAGGCTACAGATGCGGCCGGCAATACTACCACGGTAGATCAGAGTCATGCTACTCTCGGCGCATCACTTAAACTCCGTGTAAAAAGAAAAGACAGCACCGACTATCACGATCACGTCTCCGTCTGCAGGAGCTTATATCACAAATACAACTCCGACTATCGAATTCCAGGTAAAAGATACAGACTCCGGAGTAAATGCAGGAACAATCGCAATCACAGTTGATGGTACAGCCGTATCGACGGTAACAAAGACTGCTATTGACGGTGGATATAAGTGCACATGCACATCACCGACGTTAAAAGATGGATCGCATACGATTTCGGTCAAGGCATCCGACAATGATGGTAATGCAGCTGCAGCTAAGACAGCAACATTTACAGTTGATACAGTGCCTCCGACACTGCAGATCACAGCTCCATCAAATGACCTTATAACCAACAAGAAGACGGTAACGGTAAGTGGTAAAACAGATGACGTATCATCTAAGCCAGTTACAGTAACGGTAAATGGAGCAACTGTAACGGTCGGAACAGACGGAACATTTACTAAGGACGTGACTCTTGCTGAGGGTGCAAACACCATCACAATCGTAGCTAAAGACAAAGCCGGAAAGACTACTACAGTCACACGTAAGGTTACTGTCGATACGTCAGCTCCGGTGATTAAGTCAGTGACTCTTACTCCGAATCCAGTAGACTGCGGAAAGACATTCATTATTGCAGTCGAGATTACCGACTAGGCGGTGCGCCTATGGTAGTAAAGGTAAGCGGTAAGATAGATGGAAAAGAAGTAATATTCGAAAGAGCTGAAGGGGACCGGTGGAATGTCACGGTCCCTTATGATTTAGATGGAATGTATGTGGTGGAGCTGACGGCAGAAAATGATGCGGGCAATATTGCATACTGCACGAAGATGCTGTTGATCGTTGATCCGGCTACTCTATGCGTAAGACTTGTTCCGCTTGATTATATGGTGGAAGTTGTTCCGGAAGACTATAAAGTGATGGTTATTCTGGAAGACTATGCTGTAGAGGCAGTTCCGGATCAGTATCAAGTTATCGCAGAGCCAGATCCGCTCTTTGTGGAGGTAATTTATCCGATACACGGAAGGGGGTGTTGTTGTGAACAAAATTAGATTTATCCTGGGCGAAGACAAGCACGTTAAGCTATTGGTGCGAAGTCCTAACGATGAGCCATTTACGATTCTGACAGCATCTTATGAGCTGGCACGTTATACAGACATCGTGGTGCAAAGGAGAATGTGATATCAATGGTCATTATCTCGATTGCAAGATTGCTCCGAAAGAAAAAGGAACACATATATTGGAAGTAACGTACACGGTTGCGGATTCGATCAGGAAGGCAAGGATAGAAGTAGAGGTGGTTTAATGCTTAAAATTACAGATGTGAAATTAAGTAAAAATACGGTTGCGACCGGGGAAAAATTTACGATTTCTGTACAGATCCAGGAAACGGTTGATTATCCGTATGACTATCCATACGATTATCCGATATCTTATACCGGAACAGCAAAGCCGGTAAATTCATAAAGAAAGAATGAGGAATATGAAAGTGAAACAGGCAAATTATATCAAAGCAATTTTTACAGCAGTATTTGCTTTCCTGTCAGCACTCCTTGGAGTGCTTGCAGTGCCGGTGATCCTGCTGGTGGCATGTAATCTGATCGATTATGCGACCGGACTTATGGCAAGCAAATACAGAGCAGAGGATATCAACTCTTATAAAAGCATCCGTGGAATCTTTAAAAAGGTATCTATGTGGCTGCTGGTAGTTGTGGGAGCGATTATTGATGAAATGCTTCTATATGCATCAACTTCAATTGGTTGGAAGTCGCCGGTCACATTTCTGGTGGCATGTGTCGTGGCGATGTGGCTGATCTGCAATGAGATTATCAGTATTTTAGAGAACATTCAGGACATGGGAGTGAATATCCCAGCATTTATGCAGCCACTTGTGAAGCACATCCGATCGCAGGTGGAAGATCAGGTGAAAGTAGATAATGATTCAGAGGGCGAATAGTTGCCCTCTTTTTGAAAGGAGAAACATTATGGCAATGAATGGAATTGATATTGCAAGTTACCAGACAGGGATTGACCTCACAGTCGTACCGTGCGACTTCGTGATCGTAAAGGCAACAGAGGGAACAGGCTACGTGAACCCGGATTTTACAAGAGCTTATGCACAGGCTAAGAATGCCGGAAAGTGTCTCGGTATCTACCATTATGCGAATGGTGGAGATTACCAGAAAGAAGCAGACTACTTCCTTGATAGAATCGGAAACCGTGTAGGTGAAGCAATTCTCTGCCTTGACTGGGAGGGGAAGAACAACCCGGCATTCGGTAGCTCAGATTTTGCATGGTGCAAGAGCTGGCTTGACTACGTATACCAGAAAACAGGCGTAAGACCTCTTCTGTACTGTTCGCAGTCTGCAACCTATAAATTCAACAATATCGGCAATTACGGACTCTGGATTGCACAGTACGCAGACATGAACCAGACAGGCTATCAGGATAAGCCGTGGAACGAGGGAGCTTATTCTTGTGTTATCCGGCAGTATAGCTCTTGTGGTAGATTGAATGGATGGGGCGGCAACCTTGATCTGGACAAATTCTATGGCGATAAGGATGCATGGAACAAATACGCCGGAAAAGGAAACACAATCAAACCGGCAGAAACACCGAAACCGACAGAGAATACTCCGGGCGGATCCACGCTCGATCTGGTTGTTGGAGTTATGCAAGGCAAGTACGGTGATGGCGACAACCGCAAGAACGTCCTCGGAACACGGTATTCGGAAGTGCAAAACTTCATCGACCATATCTATTCTGCATCCGTAGATGCACTGGTGAACGAAGTGAAAGCTGGTAAATATGGCAACGGCGACACAAGAAAGATTGTTCTCGGTAGTCGTTACACAGAAGTCCAGAACAAGATCAACGCTGCGTCTGCCAGAAAATCAAATGAGCAGATTGCACAGGAAGTTCTTGCCGGTAAATGGGGCAATGGAAACGACAGAAAGAATCGTCTTTCAGCTGCCGGATATGACTACAATACAATTCAGAATATCGTGAATGGTAAGTCAGGTGTTTCATCAGCGCAGTATTATACCGTGCAAAGTGGTGATACGCTTTCTGGTATTGCAGCTAAATATGGCACGTCCTACCAGAAGGTTGCACAGCTGAATGGCATCAGCAATCCGAATGTGATCTATGTAGGACAGAAGTTACGGGTAAAATAATAAGTATTGTCTTGTACTAACTAGACTGCCCCAAACGGAGTCAACAAGTTAGTACAAGACGCTATAAGAAATCAACAGAGTCGACAGTATGATCAGTGTTCAGGTGAATCTCCCGGATAATAGAATGCCAGAAGGCTCTGCGGTTTTCTTGGGTTAAATTGTAGTACATTGTTCTAAAGTCTGTATTCAGCAGCTCTTCCAGATAAGCATAATCAGGTTCTAATTCCGGAGCCACATTTAACAATTCATTCAGTTTGTTTTCAATCCGGTCATATTCCTTACTGTAATAATCCCATTCGATTCTTCCTTTCTGGAAGAGAAGATTTAATCGTTCTAATTCTTTCTGAAGCTTTTCCGGAGTCTGAACTTTCTTCTTTTTTTCTTGTTCCTTTTCAATTTTTTCACATTTTATTTTAAATTTATTGTATTCGTATTCCAGATGATCAATCAGGTATTGTTCTATGAGATTTTGACTTACCATGTGCTTGTATGTACATTTGTGATCAATAAAAGCTTTATTGCATCGGTAATAGCAGTATACTTTTTTGGCACCGGTTTTCCTGTTGATAATGGACGAACCGCCTCTTGCGCTAAGCCTGCGTCCACAGATCGGACAATTTATCATGCCACTGAAAAGATAAATCCGGCCAGAAGGAGCACGCTTAACATTTGCGTTCTGTATTTCCTGCAGATTGTTCCATTCAGATTCTGTCAGGTAAGCAGGGCAGTATGGAATCCCGCGATAGGTTCCTTTGTAAAATTCACTTGATAGCAATGTTCGCATATTCGCCCATGTGAAATTCGGATCATAATTTTCCTGAATATAGCGCATGGAAAGCCCTTTTGCATGGTGCTTAAAGAAAAAACGATAAAAGGCATTTACAGTGTCTTCTCGATCAGGATCTTTTACCATGCGTTTTACGCCGTCAATGATTCCGGATTTATAACCATATCCCATATTTACATCACCGAAGATCAGCTTTCCTTGTCGGATAGATGCTTCATTTACGAATTTGATACGTTCACTGGTGGTATCAACTTCATTCTGGCCAATAGATAAGACTACATTCAGCTGCAACCGTCCATCCCTGGTTTCCATATTGATTCCTGGTTCACTGGTGCTGATCCAGCGGACGTTATTATCGTCAAGGACTTCCTGGACCTTATAAAAATCAGACAGGTTACGGAACCATCTGTCAATTCGCCAGAAGATGATCACATCAATTTTTCCGGCTTTTACGTCCTCAAGCAGGGAATGGATGGCTTTTCTCTTTTTTAATTCTTTACGGGCAGTTTTACCCTCGTCAGCATAAACTCCAGCAACGGTCATATTATGTTCTTTGGCGTAATTGGTCAGGTATTGTTTTTGTGCTTCCAAGGATTTACCATGCATCATTTGTTCAGCAGTAGACACACGGATGTAAATGGCGCAGCGTTCAATTTTACTTGGCATATTATATCACCTTTCTCTTCAATATACGTAAAAATGAGTATAAAAATAACAGCCAGCAGAAGAACATGAGTTCTGCTTGCGGTGGCTGCCCGAAGATGATACACTATATTTTGAACGTACTGGTGTATCCTTCGGGGCATTAGTCTTGAGCCGTTCCTGTTGGCGCAGGAGCGGTTTTCTTTTTTATTTCAGTAAATCTGCAATGCAGATTTTTAAATCGCTGTAGATTCCCACACTGATTTCTTCATCAAAAGAATATTGCGTAGAATCTTCTGGCTCACCAAAACAGTAGACTTGAACGATCCGTGTCATTGGGTTAACAATCCAGTATTCGCGGACACCGGCTGTCCGGTACTTAAATAATTTTGTGAGATAATCCATGCGCTGGCTGCTTGGCGATACAATCTCAATGATGAAATCAGGAGCACCATTGCATCCTCTGTCATTCATTTTACTTGGATCACAGATTACAGAGATATCTGGTTCAACATAATTACGATCATCCTGATTGAGGAAAACGGCAAACGGAGCCGGATAAACTTCGCAGGAACCGCCCTTTGATTTGATATAATTTTGAAGAGCGGTAGTAAATAATGCAACAAGTTTCTGATGCAATGGACTCGGTGGAGCCATATTGTAGATCTGACCATCGATCAGCTCTGCACGCTGTCCATCTGGGAGAAGATAGATATCTTCAACTGTGTAAGTGTTTGGCTTTGGTAATGGCATGTGATCACGTCCTTTCTTAACTAATAATATACAAGGTTTTTGTACAATCTATTCTCGATTGAAATGTGCCATTCTATCTATAAATTTTTGCTCAATTTCAGTGAGAGCAATTATAGCTGAATCAAACATTGTTTCTGAAAATACCAACGTCTTGTCTTTTAATTGGAATTCCCCATTTGATATTGTAGCCATTTGGTATTCAAGCCAAGACCAGCCATTTTTCTTATATTCATCAGGCAAAGGAAAGCCATCATTTTTATTATACTTTAATAAGTTTTCTTCCATATGCTCAAGAGTGTTACGCATTAACCGTATATCGTCTACGGTTTCTAAATCAAGAAAAATATCTTTCTTTTGTTTGTCCCATAGTAATTCATAAAGTTCGCCCTCTAATTTGTAGCATTTATCTAATGCAATAAGAAGATAGTGAATATCTGAAAATATTAAATTAAAGTCAATTTCTTCTTCCAAGTGTATAGTTCGGCTTCCCATATCTTTTTGCTGTTGAGCCCAATCTTCAATCCTGTTATACTGCCTTATGCATGTATTGAGATATCTTCCGGCAGCAAAATATAAAGCATTAATCTTATGAAGAAAGTTGTAATCTTGATGGGGTGAGGGTATAATACTTATATCAAAATTGTGTTTTAAATAGTTTACGTATTCCATGCGACGCTCCTTGGAGGTGATACTGTGTTAATAGCAAAAGTAACATTTACCGATGTTGACGGCAAATCAATATGTGAAAATTATACAGGACGAGATGTTGAGGATCTGATTGATCGTGTAGGGTACAACATATCTGATGAATACAATTACCCACGCCCAAAGAATCCAAAATTCAAAGGATTGAACGGTGTAATTGATATTAATAAACCGATTAATATTTTAATCACCTCAGATGCTTATTATGAATAGGTTTATGCTCCGCTTTTATTATTCTGTCTGCTACGGTTATACCAATTTCATCACCGACAACTGTGGTATAAAATACACCACATAATTATCTACCTGCTTGCATATCCCGTACTTATTCCGGTAACATTCAATGCATTCTTCCAGAAATTCTTCTGTCACTTCCAGATATTCTGCAATTTCAAACCGGTTCTGGCAGCCATGCTCAAAGGCTCGTACCAGTCCGATCAGACCGATCTGCTTGTTGTA
>ERZ779892.594-NODE-594-length-38777-cov-3.547131_pt1 | contig 38777 bp, 74 predicted proteins | sample MGYA00511552_ERZ779892 | MGnify/ENA primary metagenome ERZ779892 (study PRJEB29588, sample SAMEA2154561) | human gut metagenome | biome: human gut; feature: human-associated habitat; material: faeces | place: Denmark | collected 2008/2010 ... | reverse complement strand
TGATACGCGACAAGATGCAGGAAGAGGAACGGGGCGACGGCGGTAGGTATGTGGGTTACTACTCCGGCGCTCCCGCTCCTGTTACCGCGCAACCGGCTACCGTGGGCGATTACGGGGACAGTGAGTTTTTGCTTGCGGTAGCCGGGAAAGACCCGGCGAAGGCTTGGACGGTCGTTGACGAACTCATGGACACGCTTTCACTTGTAAACCGAAGGGTATATGATTCTGTTTTAAGAAAAATAAAGTCCCTATGACGAGGCAAAAAGCGTGGCAAATTCCGTGGCAAAAATGCGTGTCAAAATTGTGTTTTGCGTGTCAAATAATTGATACGCATCGCAAATAAATGATACGCTCGAAATGCCTGAAAGCCTTGATATACAAAGGAAAACCCTGTAATCACTTGAGATTACAGGGTTTCTTCTTTGGCGCGGAAGGAGAGATTCGAACTCTCGCTCGCTTTTTAGACGACTACTCCCTTAGCAGGGTATTTGGAACCTTTGAAAATACTACACATTTTCGATTTTGTTACTTACGGAGTTACTTTCGGGTCTGGCGCTGATTGAACATCAGAAGATGGAATTTGGTTGACCGCATCGACCATGCCTCGCATATTTGGATGAACATACTTCTGCGTCGTGGTGATTTTGCTGTGGCGCATGACCTCCTTGATAGTGAATGGATCAATATTTTTCGAGGCCAGTGCGGTTGCGGTGGTGTGTCTGCACGAATACGGAGTGAGCCGCCGGACACCCGCAAGCTCGAGACATTCATAGTACCGCGCATAGAAAGTGTCCTTGTTGATGCAGCAAACCTTCCCAACGCGCGAGTTGCTTTCCTCGCATAGTTCCTTCAGGACGGGCGCGAGGAAGTCCGGGAATACCATAGGCGTATCTTTTCGCTTTTGCGTTTTAATACCGCCGCCGACGATCTCATTTTTCTCGAAGTCAATCATATCCTTTTTGAGACTTTGAAGCTCTCCTGGCATCATGCCTGTGTAGATCATCGTGAGGATGAACCCAATAAAATGATCCTGCGGATATGTTTTCCATAGCTTCAGAACTTCATCGTCCGTGAACGGCTCCGGTGTTTTCTCCTCGAGCTTTGGCAGCTTGATATATTTTGAGAGGTTCACAGTGGTTCGTTTTTCTGCGATTGCAAGGTTGTAGCAGTGTGACAGCACCGTTTTCATATCACGTCGTGTATAGTATGTGCTCGCGTTGCGGTCTACGACGTCCTGCAGCTGCCGAATAGTTAGCGCGTCGATCTCACAGTCGGCAATCTCTTTTAACCGTTCAAATGCTGCGTCTGCGGCGATCTGGCGGTTGGATGAGAGCGATTGATAATCCCCACGCAGATAGGTTTTGTAATATTCCCGCACCGTTGGAGAGCATTTTTCTTTCTCCGGTGGATTTGCGGCGTATTGTAGGGCGGCACGCTTGGATGCGAAGCCGCCCTTCGTTTTTACTTTCTGGTGCATCTTTTCGTTTTCATCAAGGTAACAGGCGACTGTCCAGCGGGCCGTCCATGTTTTTCCCCGCTGATAGGCGTACCCCTGCCCATTTCCACGCGTTCTCCCTTTGCGCTCCGGTACCTGCTTTTTTCCACACCACGGGCAGAAGACCGCGCCGTCTGGAATATCCTTTTTACACTTTACGCATTGATCCAAGCAATCACCCCCGGAACCAGCCGACTGTCGGAACGAGCAAATCCACGGCCAACAAAGTAACCATGATTATGACCATAGACAGGCAGATCGCAAATAATCCTTTGATCCAGCGATCTTTTTGCGCCATTGACTTTTTGAGATCATCGATACGCGCCAAATAAACGTGCTCGATTGCAGTCATATCGTTCGGAGAAACATCGTACTGCACAGTTTCTTCCTCAAGCCCTAACCCGTCGCAGATTGCGACTATCGTTGCCATTGATGCGTTTCGCCCTCTGGATGCCAGCACCCTCGAAACAGTGGACTCCGAAATATCTGCAAGCCGCGCAACATCTCGATTTGTTAGATTTCTGTCATCAATCGTGCGCATACATCTGTCAATTAGCTTCTCAAAATCCATTCTTACACTTCTCTTTCAATCATTTTCATTCGTTTTCTCAAAAGTTTGCAGAGATATTTGTCGGATTTCGCAGCTTGCAGATATTTAGGTTGTATTTCTCGTTGTGTGGTGGTACGGTCGAATCACGGCAAACGCCGAATCACAAAGGAGGATTCCCCATGCAGAGCATCAATATCAGGTTTGAGGAAGGAAAAGTAAACATCGTCGTTGATGGCGGCCAGTTTCGGAATGTGGAGGCATTTTCCCTTGAATACATAAAGGGAGGAAAACTCTGGTTTAGCTGCCTCTCTGAAACCGGAGATGGCCACAAAGAACGGACGATGTTTAGCTGATTTCAGTATGACAGCCTTTCGACAAAAGTGCAATCAAAATGATTCGACTGTTTCTGCACAGTCTATTCTCCTGAACCATCATTTTTGAGTGCACAGATTGCGCGATAAACGCGAATGGCGCCTGCGGCAACAGCAGCAATATAAGCGACATAGAGAATCCGAAGGTTTGTCGCACCGACGATCCATTGCACAACGACACCGGCAATGACAATAAGTAAAGCAAGCGAGATCACACCGTTACGGATGATTTTGTGCTTTTCTTCCGCACTGAGAGTGCTTTCACTTTTCTCCCGGATTTCCCACGAATGGCCGCAGTTTTGGCAAAGGCAGATTTTCTTTGTGCGCATGACCGCCCGCTCGCTGCCGGTACGCTTGCGCCAGAACAGGTTCGACAGGCCAAGTGTGCAGACCGCGACGATCCCACGCGCGAGGTTGTTCATGTGCCCGTCAAATCCGACACCATACTTTTCTGTTTCACTGCCGATCTGGTGCATGGTGATTGTTACATTTTCGCTGCCGCATTGAGGACAAATCATTTTGTTCCCTCCTAAAATAATGTCTGTATGTCCAATATATAACAAATTCCGAGAAAATGCAACTGCGAAGAGTACAATAATATACTTCCAAATATTTTAGAGTACAAATACATCTTGAAATTATAGAACGAATGTTTTATAATTCTGGTATTGCCTCATACGAATCAGCCGATACGAAGGAAGAAGGAGCAAAGGAATGAATGATAGAGCATGGCTGGAACAGGAGATCGCGCGGCTGATGCAGCGCGCAACGGATGAGGAGCTTGACCTCCTCTGGCGGTTTTTGAAAACGATGGTCAACAAATAGCATACATAGCAAATGGGCACAGGGGTCATTTCCCCTGTGCCCATTTTTCGGCGATTTCGGCAAGTATCTCCCATTCTTTAACGCCGAGCTGGCTAACGATTGATATAAAACGTTTCCTTGCTGCGTCATCCGGGTCGTTCATAACTTTCCCGAGGAACTCTGCGATTTCCTGATTTTGCGTCAACTCCTTCATCATTTCACCCTCTCCGGTGCGAAGCCATGTTTCGTTGACATTAAACTCTTTGCAAATAAGCCGTAAAAATGGCTCATTCGGTTCTGTTTTTGCACCTTCAAGGTTCGTGATTACACCCCGCGTTGTCCCAAGCCGTTCTGCAAAATCAGTCTGAGATAATCCGGTTTTTTTTCGGATGGCTTTTATGCGTTCATTGATGGTCATTTAGGACACCTCCTAAAACTATTATACACAATATAAATGTATTGTCAATACAAAAATATTTATTCAAAAGCGCAAAAATGTATTGACAAAACAAAAATAAGGGTCTATAATGTAGTCACAATACATCAAGCGACATAAAAATGTCGTATGGAAGCGAGGTGAATCAAATGCCCGAGGAATCCAAGCAGGCTCTAAAAACCGTCGGCGTTGACGTTGACAAACTCGACGCCGAGGAGATTCAGAGATTGAGCGACATTGCGTATGGGATGCTTCTTGTAAAAGAAGCGCAGCCGAAGAAGGAGGAATAAGTATGGAACGTATGACGCTGGAAGAACTAAAGCAATCGGACGCGCCGATCATTACGCCGGAGATGGCTTCGTGGTTTTTGGGGTGTAATCCCCACGAGCTGCGGCTTCGGGCGCGGCAAAACCCCGCCGGTCTCGGCTTCCCGGTGTGCTGCATCGGGAGCCGCGTAAAAATCCCAAGAAAGCCGTTTCTGGCGTTTCTCGGGGAAAAGGAGGAATGAAAGATGATCTCAAAGAGAGAATGGTACGCCGCATTGCGGCGGATGTTGAAGCGGGCGGCGCTGTGGTTCGGAGGCCTGTTTTTGATGACCGCATTATTCTACTGGCTCGTTTGGGGATTGCCGCTGGACGCGGCAGTGATGGCGACGACCTCCGCTGTGCTCGTAGGGTACGGGGCGGCATGATGGGCTGGATCTGTTATCTCGTCTCCCGGCTCAAGGCGGCGTGGAAAGCGCTGGTGGAAGCCGCAGAGATACAGCGGAACTACTGGGATGCGGAGGATGACAAATGTTTGTGAAGCTATGCGAGGGATGCCCACGCGAAGAGATCTGCCAGGAGCGCATTTGTAAGTCCAGCTGGCAGCGGGAATGGCTGTGCAGCTGGGACAACATCCGCCGTTCAGGGGCAAAGAAAAAGGCTGCCCGCGTGGACAGACGCGAGCAGCCAGAGCAAGACAAACCGATCAGCCATCGGGAATATGTCTTTGGTAACATTTTAACAGCTGGATGGAGGGATGTCAAGTGACGCAGTGCGATAAGATTCTGTTTCATCTTCAGACCATCGGCTCCATTACGCCCGTTGAAGCGCTTGACCAGTACGGATGCTTCCGGCTGGCGGCGCGGGTAGCGGATCTCAAGGCGGAGGGCTGGCCCATCACGAGCGAGATCGTGCAGAAGAAAAACCGATTCGGCGAGACAGTGAGGTTTGCGAAATACAGATTGGAGGACAAACGTGTTCGCGGAAATTGATTACTCGAAAGACCCGCAAAACGTTGCGCCGTGCTGCTATGACATCTTCGGCGACGAGGTCTATAAGGGCGACACCGTGTACTGCGGCGACGAGGGCATGATGTGCGACCCCGGCGATGACAATTACGATTCGGGAAACGCGGCAATGACGCTGCTGGTGCAGCAGCTGGGGACGCGGTACATTTTGGAGCAGCTTGGCTATGAAAAAAGGGTTATCGAATGAGGTAATGTTATGCCGACGGTAAACGGATGTACAAAGTATGAGCTTGCGATTGCCAAAATCGCGTTTTGGGACGGCTCAATTCGCTGTGAGGCGTGTCCGTGCATGGAAGTATATCAGAGAAAACAGTGCCGCTTGACCGGTGAGTATTTAAGCGATACGCGGACGCAGGGACATATCTGCCCACTTATTCCTGTTGACGATTATTCGGATTGGGCAGATGAAAAGGAACTATCGAGAAAGGCGGTTGAAAATGCGTAAGGGACAGTACATTGACCTATCTGGTCAACGGTTTGGCTGCCTTGTGGCTGTCGAAATCGACCATCGGTTGGGCAGTAGAGCGATATGGAAGTGCAAATGCGACTGTGGTAACACAACATTTGTTTCTGTCAGTAATCTACGGAATGGTCATACGCAGTCGTGTGGATGTCTCCAAATTTCCCGTGCGGGTGATGCGATGCGGACGCATGGTCACAAAGGAAAGCGGTCGGTTAACAGGTTATATCCTGTTTGGAGGGCGATGAAGCAGCGGTGCTTGCTCCCATCTTCCAAATCCTATAAGTATTACGGAGGAAGAGGCATAACCGTCTGCGATGAATGGCTGGAATACGACAATTTTATGCGATGGGCATATTCACATGGATATGATCCGAATGTCGAACGCGGCAAATGCACGATAGACAGAATCGACGTAAACGGAAATTATGAGCCGAGCAACTGCCGATTCGTTGATATGGCAGTTCAGAACAATAACAAGAGAAATTCACGAATTGGAGGATTTGAATGAAACAGTTTCGGACACTGAGGCCGGATGAGATCGAGTGCCGCGTTGCCCAGTGCAATGAGAAAGGCGCGTCCATCCTGCTTTATAAAACCGCCCGGACGGACGCTGACATTCTGGATGAGACGGTCGGCGCGCAGAACTGGGAGAACGACTTTAAGTTGGTGGATGGCGTTCTGTACGGCGGGATCGGCATTGACTACGTCGGCAACGGAAAGCTGATCTGGAAATGGGACGCCGGGACGGAGAGCAACACGGAGGCTGAGAAGGGCCGCGCGTCGGATGCGTTCAAGCGCGCTGGATTCAAACATGGCATTGGCCGGGAGCTTTATTCCGCGCCGTTTATCTGGATCGACGCTGCGAAATGCGAACGGCTGAAGAAGAACGACAAAACCGGTCGCTGGCAGTGCTACGACCAGTTCGACGTCACTGAGATCAGCTATGACGACGCCGAGCGGATCAAGACCTTGACGCTGGCGCTCAAGGGCAAGCCGGTCTACACCTTCGGACACGGCGCAGCTCCGCAGGAGCCGAAGCAGACAGCGAAACCCTTCAAATGCTCCGTATGCGGAAACGATGTTGTTCCAATTTCCTTTGACGGCAAGAACTACTCCGCCAGAGCGATTACGGAGCAGACCACAAAGAAGAAGGGGCAGTGCATGTGCTGGGACTGCTACATGAAGGCGGTACAGGCATGACGGAACTGACGTTTTCCGCGGCGGACTGGACGATGGACGCCGCCGGGACGTGGCTGAGAATCAAGGCTGACGTGCCGCATAAAGCGCAGATGTTTTTGGAACACATGATTCCGGGCAAGAAGTATGTCGCGGAGATCAAGGAGTTCCGGAAGAAGCGAAGTTTGGATTCCAACAACTATTTCTGGCAGCTCTGCGACCAGATCGCGGAAAAGCTCGGGCGCACAAAGGAAGACCTCTACGTCGAGTACATCAAGGAGGTCGGCGTGTTCAAGGACTTCCATCTCTCCCGCGACGAGGCCGCGACATTCCGGACGGCATGGTCAATGCTCGGGACTGGCTGGGCGACCGAGGAAGTGGATTACCAGCAGGACGGAGACAACCTTGTGATCCGCGCCTATTACGGTTCGTCCCGATACAACGCAAAGCAGATGGGACGGATCATCGACCGGGCCGTCGAGGATGCGAAGGACTTGGGCATTGAAACACTGACGCCGGACGAGCTGGCGCGGATGAATCTGGAATGGGGTGAGAGAGCTGCACAGGCAGACGAGGGCCACTAGCATCAAGGCGGCGGTCAAACAGGCCGTGTGGGAGCGCGACGGCGGGCGCTGCATCCTCTGCGGAAAACAAGGCAATCCGTGGTGCCATTACATTTCTCGGGCACAGGGCGGCCTTGGAATCGTTGAGAACGTCATTACGCTGTGCGACCCATGCCACCGCAGACTTGACCAGTCAGCCGACCGTGCGGCGCTCAAAGAAGCGCTGGCGAATTATCTGAGAAGCAAATATCCAGAATGGGATGAAACAAAATTGATTTACAGGAAAGGAACTTGAAATGTTAAACACAATTACGATTATGGGACGGCTCACGCGTGACCCGGAACTCAGACGGACAAGCAGCGGTGTTGCGGTTGCCTCCTTCACGCTGGCCTGTGAGCGCGACTTCGCGGCGCAGGGCGAGACGAGAGAGACTGACTTCATCGATATTGTCGCTTGGAGATACACAGCGGAGTTCGTCGATAAATACTTCTCAAAAGGCCAGATGGCCGTTGTGTCCGGACGGTTGCAGATCCGCAACTGGGAGGACAAGGAGGGCAACAAGCGCCGCTCGGCGGAGATCCTTGCCGATCACGTCTACTTTGGCGAGGCCAAGAGAGACAAGACGACGCAGGGTGAACCGCAATACGACCCGCAAGGCGGTTTCAGTGAGATCGAGGACATCGATACCACCTTGCCGTGGTGATGAGGTATGGCAAAGAACAAAGACCCTGCTGTCCTGTTCTACACGTCGGATTTCCTCTCCGGCTGTGCCCTGATGGATATGCGGGAGCGTGGGCAGTATATCACGCTCCTGTGTCTCCAAAGGGAACGGGGGCACATGACGATGCAGGAGATCACAAGGGCGGTCAAGAAGCCGTCCGACGAGGTCATGAGCAAGTTCCGGCAGGACGAGGAAGGGAAATACTACAATCACCGTATGGAGCAGGAGATCGAAAAACGGGACGCGCATTGTCAGCGTCAGCGAGAGAACATTGCCAAACGGTGGAATAAAGAAAATGTCCCTTCTGGTATACCGGATGGTAACACTGACGGTAATACCACGGTATTACCTTTAGGAAATGGAAATGGAAATAGAAAAGAAAGTGTTTCTATTTCTGAGAAGGAACGTAAGGACGATAGGTTTGACGTATTCTGGAAAGCGTATCCCAAAAAAGTCGGGAAAGAAGCTGCTAGGAAAGCATTCAGCAAGGTCAGGGAACCTGTTGAATCACTCCTGTCCGCCATAGAGCGGCAGAAGTGCAGCGAGCAATGGACGACGGAGAATGGGCGCTTTATCCCGAATCCGGCTACCTGGCTGAATCAGGGGCGCTGGGAGGATGAGCTTGCAGTGCCGGAGAGTAAATATCACGCAAAACCGGGCTATGGCGTTCAAAGGCACGGCGATAAGCTCACCGACTTGGAGCGTCAGGCCATTGCGCGGATGATGGAGGAGGACGAAGAAACATGAAAGCTACAATTCTCGGAAATGATTTCAACCGCATCATGGATGCGACGAAGCAGTTTTGCAGAAGCGGAGAACGCACGCAGTATGGCTATGTTCGGCTTGACTTTGATGCCACGACGCTGAAGGTGACGGCAAATGCTTGTGATGGCTACCGTCTGAGTGTGGAACACTCCGTGATCGGTTCCTGTGATGAGAACTTCACGGTATACATTCGCGGTGGGTTCCGCTTGCCGAAGAAGCAGTACGCGACGATTGAGAAGGTCGAAAATGAAGTGCAGATCCGCTGCGCTGGGGCGCTTTTCGGTTTCGAACAGCCGGATGTCTCACAGAGATTTGAGTGGCAGAAAGTAATCCCGAAGGACGAACCGACGTTCAGGATCGGGTTCAACGGGAATTACCTGTTAAATGCGCTTCAGGCCGCAAAGGTCAGCGCCGGTCAGACGTTCAGGAATCCAATCGTATTGGAGTTCTGGACGCCGACAACGCCCGTAATTATCCGAACGAACACGGATGACATCAAAATGGTGCTTCCGATCAGGATCAAGGAATGAAAATGACGAACTGCGGCTATTTAGCCGCGCGGAACGCTGCGCAGATGCAGCGGGAAAGGAACGGAAAATGCTTCTCGAAAAACTGGCGAGGGCAATCGCCTGCAAGCACTGTGAAAACCCCTCGAAGCTCTATGAGATTCAAATCCATGCCGACGAACAGGCCCGCGAAATCCTCCGGCTAAACCATGTGCTGGATGAGGTCAAGAAGGAGCGCGACGCGGCACGTCAAGCGGCGGACGAACAGCAGCTGCTGTGCGAGGATGCGATTGAATCCCTTGCCGTGATTTCTGAAAAAAACTGTGACAACTGCGGCAAGAAGTGCCGAGTGAAGCCGAAGCCGGGAGAACTGTCCCGTTATAACTGCCACCTTTGGGTGTCGAAGGAGCCGGAACATGACGATTGAGTTCACTGTGCCATATCCTGCCCGCAAGAGCGCGTGGACGAAGCGCTACGGCCTGAACGCCTACTGGTCGGGAAAGAACCACCACGTCCGGGCAGCGGACGCCAGAGACCTTGAGACGCTTGTGCGGCTGTGCCTGAGACAACAGGGCGTTCCGGTTCGGCTGTTTGAAAAGCCAGTGTCCATTTCCTTCTGGCACAACACCCGCATGGACATAGACAACCATGCAGCGATCGAGAAAATGGTTGTGGATGCGCTCAAAGGCTGGCTGCTCCGGAACGATGACCGGCGGCATTACCGGGAAAAGCACAGCTTTTTCCACGATGAAAATTACATGAGGGTGGTGATCTCGGATGAGTAAAGCAGTTTTAATCAGCATCCGTCCGAACTGGTGCTATGTGAAAGGAGACGTTTGACGGCGCCTATCTTGAATTACACGACGAAGGTTGACGTCTTTACGACGCTCGGCGAGATTCAGGCCAAGCTCGTCAAGCATGGCGCGAGGAAAATCATGCAGGACTATGACGATTCCGGACATATAACGTCGCTGTCCTTCCTGATCGATACCCCGGACGGCCAGCGCGGAATCCGGCTCCCGGCAAACGTCGACGCTGTGTTGGCCGTGCTGGTGAAGCAGAAAGTCAAATGCGGCCGCGATCAGGCCGAACGTGTTGCTTGGAGAATCCTCAAAGATTGGGTGGCAGCACAAATGGCGATTCTGGAATCTGAGATGGTACAAATGGACGAAGTCTTCCTGCCGTACATGGTAAACGATTCCGGGCAGACGCTTTTCCAGTGCTACCGGAACAAACAGCTTGCGATTGGAGGGACACGATGATTGCCCGCGTCTTCCCAAGAAAAACGAACGCTTACACTGCGGACGCGAAGAAGCGGTCACGGAGTGTAGCGAGATTGAAAAGAATGGGGTTGCTGAAATGAAAGTACTGGAATTATTTGCTGGGACGCGCAGCATCGGAAAAGCATTTGGGGCGCGTGGGCACGAAATTTATTCGGTAGAGTGGGATAAGGATTTCGAGAATATCGACCTATATGCTGATGTCCTGACTGTGACTGCAAAGGACATCTTGGAGAAATTCGGCCATCCAGATGTGATATGGGCCAGCCCGGACTGCACAACATTCTCAATAGCCGCTATATCTCACCATCGGCGGAAAAATGCTGAGACCGGGAATCTGGACGCGGTGAGCGAGTACGCGAAATTCTGCGACAAGGTAGATCAGCACGTTTTAGAGCTTATCCGTGAGCTGCATCCGAGGTACTGGTTCATCGAGAACCCGCGCGGCGGCATGAGGAAGATGATTTGGATGCGAGATCTGCCGCGCTACACCGTTACATACTGCCAGTATGGCGACACTCGGATGAAGCCGACCGACATCTGGACGAACCATCCAGATCCAAAATTCAAGCCGATGTGCCACAATGGAGACCCGTGCCACGTTGCGGCCCCAAGAGGCGCAAAGACCGGTACGCAGGGGCTGAAGGGCAGCAAAGAGCGGTCCGTGATCCCTCCAGCGCTTTGTGAGCACATCGTGGATATTTGCGAGGAACAAAATGGATTTAGAACAGAGTGCGTTTGAGGCGCTGCGATTTGCATCGGCGCAGAGCTTGAAGCTCTACAAGCAGCCGCTTGTGATTACATACTCGGGTGGAAAGGACAGCGACGTGCTGCTCCGGCTGGCGGAAAACAGCGGTATTCCATTTGAAGTTCTCCACTCCCTAACCACGGCAGATGCGCCGGAAACCGTTCGCCATGTGCGGGACACCTTCCGACGAATGGAGGAAAAGGGCGTAAAGTGCGTTATCGACGCGCACGTCCAGCCGGACGGGAGGCGCGTTACCATGTGGAATTTAATACCGAAAAAAATGATGCCTCCGACGAGGCTCATGCGGTACTGCTGCGAGAAATTGAAAGAAGTCAGTGGAAAGGGGCGCTTTATTGCAACCGGTGTCCGCTGGGCGGAAAGCCCGAAGCGCAGGAACGGGCGGGGGCTGATCGAAGTGCAGGCACACAACGCGAAGCAGAAACTCATGCTGATGGAGGACAACGATGAGGGACGGATGCAGTTTGAAAACTGCCAGATGAAAGGAAAGCGCATCGTGAATCCAATCATCGGATGGGAGGACAAAGACGTATGGGATTACGTGGAGGAAGAAAAGATCTGCATGAATCCGCTTTATGGCTGCGGGCTATCCCGCGTGGGGTGTATCGGCTGTCCACTGGCGTCAAAACGAAAACGCCTGGAGGATTTCACCAGATGGCCGAAGCATAAACAGGCGTATATCCGGGCGTTCGATCGGATGCTGGAGAACCGCCGGATCGCTGGAAAAGGCGGGAACTGGCAGACGGGAGTGGATGTGTTCCACATGTGGATGGAGAACGATGTGCTTCCGGGGCAGGAAGTATTAGAAGAATTTCGGGAGGATTTGCTATGATGAATTTGAATCCGGAAGAACTGATCAGGGAGGCCATGAGGGCAAATCCTGAAGAAGGGATCAAGGAACTGCGGAAAAGCAGCGAGAGTACAACAAAGTGCTGCTGTGCGGTACAGACCACAAACGAGTGGTACAAGCTCTTGATGCGGGAGGCCGCCGACCAGATCGAGCGCGACCAGAAGGAGATTGCCGAGCTGAAAGCGAAGGTGGAGCAGTATCGGGCGCTCATTCCGTCGTGGGTGATTCCGATGACACCAAAGGAGGACTGACAATGGAGCGCTTGACAAGCTGGAATGGCGACTGCGTGAAGATCAATGGGCACGTTCTGTACAATGCGACATGGGAGGACATCGCCATGATGGCCGACCGCCTTGCACGCTATGAGGACGCGGACAGTCCGATGATGCGCATCCGGCCGGGCGATACGGTCTGGCTGTCTCAGATGTTCTACACGCGCCCCAAAAAGCCGCTCCCGGTCACGGTGGACGCCATACGGATTGACCGGGAGGGCGTGATGTTTATCACGGGGCGACGGAGATTTTCGGTGGAAGCGATTGGAAAGACCGTGTTTCTTTCCAAAGAGGAAGCGGAAAATGCTTTGCAGGGGATGGAGGAATGACGATGAAACGTCTGACCTTTGAGGGAAACTTCTGCGAGATTGCGCGGTGCGGGTATCCAACGTGCCCATACAAGGATGGTTGCAGCCAAAAGCAGGTCTGGGAGCGGCTCAAACAGTATGAGGACACCAAACGGACACCGGAGCAGATCGAGGCATTGGAAGCGGCAATCATGGGCAAGACAGTCGCACAGATTACGGAGTTCGAGGGCCTGCCGATTGCCCGCCTGCGGGAGCTGGCTGTGGCAGATCAAGAGGGACACGTGATCGTCCTGCCGTGCAAGGTGGGCCAGCGGGTGTTTGCCCTGCTGGACACGGATAAGCATATAAGCGAGTGCGAGGTCAAGCAGATCGGCCTCGGTAATGAGATCGGATTTGTTGGACTTGAGCCAATAGGCGCAAGAGGGCGGGAGTATGGCGTATCGCTAAATGGATTTGGCAAAACCGTATTCCTGACGCGAGAAGAAGCTGAAAAGGCGCTGGCGGAAATGGAGGAATGATGATGAAACGACTGACAACGGATACCCCAAAGGACAATTTTGAAATGGCGCTCAACCTGTTTTACGTCAAGGACAAAGAAGTTTGGGTGCGCGGATACGGGAAGGACGGCGCAGACATCAGCCTGTTCGACCTGTCGCGGGATCTGACCAGATGGAACTGCCCGTATGTGGACTTGGATATCTCGGATGATTCCTTCTCGATGATGATGGCCGAATGGCTCTGGGAAGATGTTGAATCGTTCGAGCACGTTTTGGCTCTGCTCTATCAGGCAGCGTGGGTGTGTGCAGAACTGCGCGAACACTTGAAACAGTTTGAGGACAAGGAGGCCACCGATGGAACGACTGACTGAATGGAATGACGAACAAACCCGTCATGCCTATTACCCGCGCTGCTTCAAAGAACCGTGCTACGGCAGCGGGTGCAAAATCAAGGATTGCCCGTTTGAAACAGCGGTGTGTGAGCGACTTGCGGCCTACGAGGACATCGGCCTGACGCCGGAGGAAATCAAGGCTCCATTTACGGAGGACACGATGATAAATCTGGCAGCGCAGGCGCTGGGAGTGGAACCTAGCCGCCTGCGGGAGCTGGCCGTGGCCGACAAGGACGGGCGGTGCGTCGTGCTGCCGTGTAAGGTGGGCGATATTTTGTGGATAACCGGAAGTATTCGGAGACTGTATTCCGCAAAAGTACGGACGTTTTTCATCGGGCATCCTTCAGGCGTGCGCGGGGGAGACAACGATGGTGGAACACAAATGATCCGCACAACAGAATGCGATGTGCCTATGCGTGACTTTGGCAAAACCGTCTTTTTGACGCGCGAAGAAGCTGAAAAGGCGCTGGCGGAAATGGAGTAGCAGATGAAGAACAGATTGACGGTAAGACACGGGATGCTGTCCGACCTCAGAGCATACTTGAAGCAAAGCGGCTGGAAAATCGAAGAACCTGTCGGCGAGTACGAGGTTCTGAGGGCACGAAATCCGAATTACCCGCGACCACTTCTGGTTCACAACCGGGCAGAACGCGGCGTTGGGTACAGCATCGACGAGCGCGATGCGAAGATTTACAGCGGATGGAAACGGAACCGCCGCAAGCGTGGCCTCGCCCCAGACTGGCCTACGCAGGAAGAACGGACACGGTATTTTGAAGGAGGGGACGGGGTATGAGCTTCGGCAAGAAAACAAGGGAATCGGTCTATGCGAAGTATGACGGCCACTGTGCCTACTGCGGACGGTCTATCGACATCCGAGACATGCAGGTTGACCACTTCCGGCCGCTGCGAGCGTGGGACGATGAGGATGCAGGAAGCGATGATCTCTCGAACCTCATGCCAGCATGCCGGATGTGCAACCACTACAAGCGGGCAAATTCTCTGGAAACATTCCGGCGGTATATTGCGGAGATTCCGCGCAAGCTCCGCGAGAACTACATCTACAAGGTGGGCGTGGTTTACGGGAATGTCGTTGAGAATGTAAAACCGATCAAGTTCTACTTTGAGGAAGTGGAGGAGAAAGAGCAGGATGAAGATTCCGAGACAAATCAGAGAAAAGATGCACAAAATTGCACTATATGCCAGTAAGGCAAGTGCTCTTGACCGCGAAGTTGGCCTCTGGCTCGAACGGTACGGGTTAGACGTGGAGAAATTGAGCAGCGGTGACGGCTGCGGTTACGAAGAACTCCTCTATGGCAATGATGTAACGGATGCGCTGTGCGATCTGATAGAGCAAATGGAGGGCAAGAAAGATGGCTAAATATATAACTGCGGAACAGATGGAGGAGCTTGAAGAAGCCTGCGAGTTTGGCATCGAATACGGACACTCTTTGCTCCGAAAATATGCCGGGATCGAGGCCCGCCCATATACGGCCTATCAGTACTACGACGAGGACGGGACGTTTATCGGGTGCAGCGACGAGTCCTGTCTGGATGATCTGCTGGAAAAAGCAAATGTGGAGGTGCGGGATGGATAAGTTAAAGCCGTGCTGTGAGGAGGAACAATGAACACTGAAATCAAGAAGATCAAGGGATCATGGGAAGAGGTTGTAGACGATTGTCGGGCGACGGTTGGGAAACCGCCGCTCGGGCATGAGCCAAGCGAGGATTTCAAGCGCAGAATCCTGATTGCAGAGCATGGGCCGATCCGCACGATCTCGATCAAGTGGATGTGGAACGGGATCAAGAGCTGGATTTCCACGCACTGGTCTAGGCACAAATGGGAGTGCTGCATTTCAACCCAGAGAAGCGACCGCACGGGAATTCCGCGTGATAAGCTGACACAGGATGCGCCAGTCAATTTCGTCGGTGAGGCGAACGTGCAGGCGCTCATCGACACGATGCGTAAGCGGTTGTGCAGTCAGGCTGCTCCGGAAACGCGGGCCTACGCCGAGGACTTCAAGACCAAGCTGCATGAGATCCAGCCGGAGATTTCCGATGTGCTCGTCCCGAACTGTGTCTATCGATGCGGATGCCCGGAGCTTCACCCGTGCGGGATGTATGAATGGTGGCTGAAATTCCATCCTGAGATCGCAAGCACGAACATTCAGGAACGGTATGACAAGTACAACGAACTATTCCGGAAAGCGAGGAGCAAGGCATGACGTACATGGAGGCATGGAAGCTGATGGCTCCGCAGCTCCGACCGGAGACGGACGAGCAGATCAATGCGTACATCATGCTTTTTGGAGCGGTAAAAATAGCAAGCGAGAAGGAGGCGCGGAATGGAAAAGCTGGCAAAGCGGATCAGAAGCAGTAACCAACAGTACTTTGATGCCGGTGTGGACGCCGGGACGCAGAAGGCGTGTGACCTTCTTCTGGTGGCGGCCTATGAGTGCGGCTTTATCCGCACGCCGGAAAAGGCGAAGAAGCTGATGGAGACCTTGACGCAGCTGGAATCCGAGTACGGCGTCGCATGGCAGTGCAGGCCGGAATCCGACGAAGCGATTGCGAGAATCGACTATGTGCTGCAAAAGGTCTGCGGCGGGTACTTCCAGCCGTTCTTTGAGCGAAATGAGCTGATAAAGGACTGGTGGGACAGATGATATGCAGCTGTGGCGGAAAGTTTTACTCGCTGGAAGTCCGGCCTTACAAAAAGAACGGCATACTGCAACGGAGACGGTACGAATGTCGGAAATGCCACAAGGTGATCTCTGTTGCGGAGGTCGACGAGAAGGAATACAAGGAGATCAAGGAGAAAATCACGGAGCTGGAAATCAAGCTCTATGCGGTCAGAAAGGAATTGAAAAACTGCTATGAAAATTGTTTTGGAACCGTGGGCGATCATGCCGACACGGGCGCATGAGTTCGACGCTGGTCTTGACCTCTATTCGGCGTATGATGATGTTTATATCTACCCAAGAAACAGCGAATTGTTTGATACAGGGGTACATATCCAGCTTCCAAAAAACACGGTCGGTTTTCTCAAGAGCAAGAGCGGATTGAACGTCAAGTATGGGATTACCAGCGAGGGTGTGATCGACGTTGGTTACACAGGGAGCATCATGGTCAAGCTCTACAACCATTCGGACAAGACATACAGAGTGCGGAAGGGCGATAAAATCTCTCAGCTTGTGATCCTGCCCTGCCTGCTGCCGGAGCTGGAAGTGGTGGATTCGTTGGAAGACACCGAGCGAGGAACCGGCGGGTTCGGGAGCACGGGGCGATAATGGAAGACATTACAAAGCAGGAATATTCCGCGTGGCTGGAAGAATCTCTGAAAACTGTGTTGGAATTCAAGCCCTCTTCAATTTGCATTGTTGCTACCGCAGAAGATGGGACAACGAAGACGGGGTATTACAACGCAACAGGGCAAGACAAAGCTGTGTTTGCGGCGAATATCTTGAGTGACGTTGTAATGGACATTATCAAGGCCAACGCGGATGTAATCAAAGGAATCTTGGAAGGTGACAGTGATGAAGAACTGTAATAGCTGTGAATCCTGCATCGCGTGGTGGTGCGATCTCTATGAACGGTTTCTGGATTCGGATGAGAATGGGCCGATGCCGTGCGAGGAATGTCTGGAGAGCGGAGGAGAGATAACTTGATTATCGATATTCTAAATATCTTGGTGTTGATTGAGTGGGCGGCGCTGGGGATCGCGGTTTACATCAAGGCAAAGGGCCTGCACATAAGAGCACAACGAATGCTTGATTCGCTTGATGATGATGTGGAGGAAGTCGATGGAGCAGCAACAAATTAACACGGTATTCCCTGTGAGGCTTAAAAGGCTGCGGGAGAGGCGCCGAATCTCACGAAAGGTACTAAGCGAGTGCTGCGGGATGTCCAAAAATGTCATAAGCCAGTACGAACGCGGAGACCGCGAACCGACAGCCTCATCCCTCGCGCAGATCGCGGATTTTTTTGAAGTGTCAACGGACTACCTTTTGGGGCGGCAAAATTTCCTTTAACCCACTATTGTGGGCATTTTGAGAAGAATATATGCGATAATGTAACCGTAGGGGCTTGACGACCCCCTACGGTTTCTTCCTTCACCGGCTACGCAGCGGAATCTGCGGAACCTCCTTTTTGTATTTGGTGTGCTTTATGCGGGATATTTGGAGTTTGGCGGGTAGCTCCAAGGAGAAGGAAGAGGAAGGAGAAACAATGAACGTACAAAACAGGAAATTATCTGAACTCACCCCATATCCGGGGAACGCGAAAAAGCACGACAAAAAGCAAATCGCTAATGTGGCAGAGAGCATCCGGCAGTATGGATTTGTGCAGCCGATCGTGGTAGACCGCGACGATGTGATTATCATCGGTCACTGCCGCGCGCTGGCTGCAAAGAAGCTCGGTATGGATGAGGTGCCGTGTGTCAGCATGGACGATTTGACGCCGGAACAAGTGAATGCCCTCCGGCTGGTGGACAATAAGAGCAACGAAAGCAACTGGGACTTTGACCTTCTGGCTGATGAGCTGCCCGGTCTTGACCTGTCGGCGTTCGACTTTGACTGGGATTTCCAAGATACCGACGAAACGGAACTTACTAACGAAGACCGCGAACAGGAATTTAGAGAACGCATGGAGCGCGGGGAACTTTCGGACGATGATGAAGAATATCAAGAGTTTCTGAAAAAGTTTGAAGCGAAGAAAACAACGGACGATTGCTACACGCCGGATAACATCTACGACGCAGTAAGAGATTGGGCGGCTGAGAAGTACGAAATTGGCAGTGCTGCGATTGTGCGCCCGTTTTATCCGGGCGGAGATTATAAAAGCGAGAAATACCCTTCCGGGTGTGTTGTGATAGACAATCCGCCTTTTTCCATTATTTCAGAAATCTGCGAGTGGTACACAAGCAAGAGAATCAACTTCTTTCTGTTTGCTCCAACGCTTACGCTTCTCGGAATTATGCGCGGCTCGGCAAACTATGTGGCGTGCGGGTGCGGAGTTGTGTATGAAAATGGCGCGTCTGTCAATACGTCGTTTGTTACCAACATGGGGGGCAATAAGATTGTTGCTGCCGCTGATTTAAGAGAAATACTGGATGGCGAGAACAAAAAGAATCTCAAAAAGTTGCACAGAGAACTTCCGAAATACTCATATCCAGACGAGGTTTTGACAGCAACAATGCTGTGTTATATGGCAGCTCACGGCGTAAGCCTTGAAATTAGCGGAAGAGATGCACATTTTATCCGCGCGCTTGACGCACAGAAAGCGTCGGGGAAAGGATTGTTCGGCTCAGGCTTTTTGCTATCTGAAAAGGCTGCTGCGGAAAAGGCTGCTGCGGAAAAGGCTGCTGCGGAAAAGGTCAACACGGATATTTGGGAGTTGTCGGAGCGGGAATGGATAATCGTGCGAGGCTTGGGAAATGACGATTGAAGAAGCGCAGGCGATCATTGATAAGACAAACAGCCCGTACTTAAAGCGGGATATGGAGAAATTCATCAAACGCCAGCGAAGAAAGGAGGGCGTATATGGCAAGGCCGAAAAAGGAAATAGATCAAAAGCAGTTCGAGAATCTATGCGGCCTGCAATGCACGCTTGAGGAAATCTGCGGCTGGTTTGATGTGTGCTCGGACACATTGGAAGCATGGTGCAAACGAACCTATAAGAGGAGTTTTTCGGAAGTTTTTAAACAAAAGCGCGGAGCCGGGAAAATATCGCTCAGAAGAAGCCAGTGGAGACTGGCGGAGAAAAATGCAAACATGGCAATCTGGCTCGGGAAGCAGTATCTCGGCCAGAAGGACAACCCGGAGGAATCGGTTGACATGGAGGACACTTCCGCGTATCTGGCGGAAGCTGGTATGGAATGATTACGCAGACCATTCATCCGACGTTCGGCGAGAAGCATAAGGCATATATCGCGGCGGCGACGCGGGCGACGATTTCCGTAGCGGAGGGCGCGGTCCGTGCCGGTAAGACCATCGACAACATTGCGGCATTTGCCTATTTGATCGAGAAAGGGACGCCTGACCGCATCCACCTTGCAACAGGCTCCACAGCGGCAAACGCGAAACTGAACATCGGGGACGCGAACGGCTACGGATTGGAGTATCTTTTCCGTGGCCGCTGCCGGTGGACGAAGTATAAGGGCAATGAAGCACTGGTTATCCGCTCACATAAGCGGGATTACGTCGTGATATTCGCGGGCGGTGCGAAAGCGGACAGCTTCAAGAAGATTCGCGGCAACTCCTATGGGATGTGGATTGCAACCGAGATCAACCTTCACCATGAGGATACAATCAAGGAAGCGTTCAACCGGCAGCTCGCGGCGCGGGTTCGGCGGGTGTTCTGGGATTTGAACCCATCGGCACCCGGTCACTGGATATATGAGCACTACATCGACAAATTCCCGGAGAGCATGGGCGTGCGGTACAACTACCAGCATTTCACCATCCGGGACAATGCGACGATCACGCCGCAGCGGTTGGCGGAAATTGAAGCGCAGTATGACACGGGCAGTATTTGGTATCGCCGGGACATCCTCGGTGAGCGGTGCATTGCGGAGGGGTTGATCTATCCCATGTTCGGAGAGCAGTGTATCACGGACGAGGAACCGGACAGCGGCGAGTGGTACATCTCCATCGACTATGGCACCATGAATCCCTTTTCTGCTGGCCTGTGGCGTGTTGGGAATGGTCGTGCCGTCCGTGTGAATGAGGTCTATTACAACGGGCGCGAGCTGAAGAAGCAGAAAACGGACGAGGAATATTGTGATATGGTGGCGGCGCTGGCGGGCGCACGCGCCATTTCTGCGGTTATTGTTGACCCGTCTGCGGCGTCGTTTATCGAGGCGCTACGGCGGCGCAGCGGGTTCAAGGTGCGGCAAGCGAACAACGATGTTGCAAACGGAATCCGCTGTGTGGCTGATTATCTGCTTAACGGGAAAATCAAAATCCATCGTCGGTGCGCCGCTACAATCCGAGAGTTCGGTCTATACCGCTGGGACGAGAAGCAGGACAACGACAAACCCGTCAAAGAGAACGACCACGCGATGGACGAAACACGCTATTTTGCCATGACGGTTCTGCGGCGGGCGTTTAAGCCGCATGAATGGATTCCAGATTTGGCGTTATGAGGTGAGAAATGAAAACATATCAGGATTTTTTAGAGATCGCCGAAAAGGGCGAACAGGCGCGGATGGATTTTGTGATATCCGCGATTGATTCGTACAAAGCAACGGACTTGTATAAGACGGCACTGACAGCTCGGGAATATGATGAGCACAGAAACGTGACAATCATGAACTATCAGAAGCTCCTTTATACGCTGTCCGGGCAGGCGATACCGGACAATTATTCCGCAAACTATAAGCTCCGCAGCAATTTCTTTTCGGCGTTTGCCACGCAGGAGACGCAATATTTGCTCGGGAATGGAGTAACGCTGAAAGATGCAAGCCACAAGGAACGGCTCGGGCCAACGTTTGACAATCGACTTCAGGACATCGGACATGATTCCATCGTCGGTGGCGTTGCCTATGGATTTTGGAATCTCGACCACCTTGAAACGTTTACAGCGCTCGAGTTTGTGCCGCTGCTCGACGAGGAAACCGGCGCTTTACGCGCGGGAATCCGATGGTGGCAGGTGTCCAGTGATAAACCGCTCCGTGCGACGCTTTTTGAAGTCGATGGATTCACGCAGTACATCCGACGGAAGGGGAAGCAGATGGAAGTGCTCAAGCCGAAGCGTGGCTATGTGGCGGTTGTGGCGTCCTCGGTGGTCGATGGGACGGAGATTATGGAATACCGGAACTATCCCGGATTCCCGGTCATCCCGATGTATGCGAATCGCGCGAAACAATCTGAGTTTGTCGGAATGCGGGAGAAAATTGACTGTTATGATCTCATTTCTTCCGGATTTGCAAACACCGTGGATGAAGCGTCTATTATTTATTGGACGATCTCCAATGCTGGCGGCATGGATGAAATCGATATGGCGAAGTTTAAGGATTCCATGCGCAAGCTCGGCGTTGCGATGGTCGATGACGAGGGGGCAAAGGTTGACGCCCACACGCTGACAGTTCCGGTCGACGCGCGAGAATCACTTTTGAATCGCCTAAGTGACGATCTATACCGCGATGCGCAAATGCTCGATGTGAAATCGCTTCAGGGCGGACAAAAAACAGCGACGGAGATTCGCGCGGCATATCAGCCGATGGACAACAAGGTTGACCAGTTTGAATATTGCGTGCGGGACTTCCTGCACCTCCTCTTTGAGATCGTCGGAATTGATGATGAGCCGTCCTTCGTCCGGTCGAAGATCGTCAACCAGCTCGAAGAAACCCAGATGGTTCTCATGGCGGCGGCATATTTGGATGATGAAACCGTTCTGAATAAGCTGCCGTGGTTGACGCCAGACGAAGTTGAGAAGATCATGCAGCGAAGAGAAAACGCGGATATTTCCAGAGAAGACTTTGATGACGGAGGTGGCAACGATGAAATCCAAGATCAGGAATGATTTGGCCGTGACTGTCGATGGTGTCGATCTCACAACGATTTCGAAACCAGAGTTCTACGTCCGTCAGGCAAATAAGTTTTTTCAGTACACCCCTGAAATTGTGGACGAAAAAACGATGGTTGTCCGCATCCCGTTTGAGGATGCAATGCAGCTGACACCAAAGAAAATTGTGAATGGCCTGAAATCTCCGCCGTGCATGGTACAATTCGCATTTACAAGGGAAAATGGCGCACCGGACTATTCGGAAAAACTTGAGGTTGACGTGGAAGACCTCCTGAAAACGGAGGGGTACCAATGATCCGACTGCAAGTAAAGGGAAAACCCATCAATTTGCGCATCGATCCTGCCCAAATAGTGCAAGTAGCAGGCGGCAAGCCTTATGAGGGCGAATACACGGTCATCCCAAAGGCCAACGCGCCGACTGTCCTTGAGACCGCCGGAAAGACGCTCAACAAGGACGTGACCGTCACCAAGATTCCGTATTACGAAACATCCAACCCCACCGGGGACACAGTTTATATTGCATCGGAGGTATAAAAATGGGTAAAAGCAAGATCATCTACGGCGGCACTGTCCTGATCGACCTGACTGCCGACACCATCGCGGACGGAAAAGTCCTGCTCGGCTACAAGTTTCACGGCCCGGACGGCGAGGTCCACACAGGCTCCTGCACGTTTGATCTCGACACCTCTGGCGCAACGGTCAAGGCGTCGGAAATCCTCATCGGCAAGACGGCAGGCGCGCGCGGCGCGATGATCACCGGCGAGATGCCAAACAACGGCGCAGTCGCCGCGAAGATCAGCACGGTCAATGGCGAGTATATCGTCCCGCTGGGCTATCACGACGGCTCCGGCAAGTGCGTCATCGACCCCGACGAGGCAGCGAAGATCATTGCGGCCAACATCAAAAAGGGCGTGACCATCCTCGGCGTCGAGGGCACCTACGGCGGTGAGGCCATCACCGTCCAGACCAAGACGGTCGATCCGCTGACCACGTCGCAAACTGTCATCCCGGATGAGGGCTATGATTATCTGTCTCAGGTGGTCGTCAACGCCATCTATTATAACGAGGCGGACAATTCCGCTGGCGGTAAGACCGTTACCATCGGCAAGGCCGCGGAGGTTTGATATGGGCGTCAGTAAAGTCGATTTCGCGGGGAATACGCTGGTCGACCTGACGGGAGACAGCGTTACCCCGGCAACGCTCAAAAAGGGCGAGACGGCTCACAATGCTGCCGGAGAGCAAATCGTAGGGACTATGGAGGCTGGCAGCACTACACCCGGAGCACCCGGCGACATCACGTTTTACGACTACGATGGCACGATTGTCACGTCTTGGACGCTGGAAGAACTAGCAACAAAGACAGCGCTACCAGATTATCCATCGCATGCGGGGCTTATCTGTCAGGGCTGGAACTGGGCGCTTGCTGATCTTAAGACCACCAATCGCAAGATGAACGTCGGCGCGATGTACATCACAGATGACGGCAAAACCCGTATCTATATCCGTCTGGAAGAAGGGCGCACATCTCCAATGCTTGGCGTTTGTCCGAATGGCACTGTCAGCGTGGACTGGGGCGATGGAACGACGCAGGACACGCTGACGGGCACGAGCGAAACGACCCCACAATGGACGCCCAATCATGCTTATGCCGCACCGGGCGAGTATGTGATTAAGCTGACGGTTGATGGAACGATGGGCTTGAATAGCGACTCTGAAGATGAATCGTATAGTTCAATTCTTCGGTATTCATCTGGTTCCGACACTCGTAATTCCGTTTACCAAAACAGTGTACAGAAAATCGAACTTGGAAACGGTATAACAGGTATTGGCAATCAGGCGTTTCGCAATTGCCGTTCCCTTGCATCGATTACAATTCCAAGCGGTGTAACAAGCATTGAAATTTCTGCGTTCTACTATTGCTGTCCCCTTGCATCAATTACAATTCCTGATGGTGTAACAAGTATCGGAGATAGTGCGTTCAGCGAGTGCAGCTCCCTTGCATCGATTACAATTCCAAATGGGGTAACAAGCATTGGAGGTTCTGCGTTTTACAATTGTAGGTCTCTTGCGTCGATTACAATTCCTGATGGAGTAACAAGTATCGGACGTCAGACGTTCTACTATTGCTATTCCCTTGAATCGATTACAATTCCTGATGGAGTAACAGACATTGGAAATTATGCGTTCGATGATTGCGTCTCCCTTGCATCGATTACAATTCCAAATGGAGTCACAACCATTAAAAGTTCCGCGTTCGCTAATTGCGAATCCCTTGCGTCGATTACAATTCCAAATGGGGTAACAAGCATTAAAACTTATGCGTTCTACTATTGTGGCGGTATTGCTTTTTATGATTTCAGCAATCACACGTCAGTACCGGCCCTTTCAAGCACCACTGCTTTCCAAGAAATCGCCGCAGACTGTCAAATCCGTGTTCCAGCGGCACTTGTGGATACATGGAAAGCAGCTACAAACTGGTCAACCTATGCAAGCTATATCGTGGGGGTGTAAAAATGATTCAAAGAGAATTTTATGCACAGCGTAAGGATGGTGTAAAGCTATACCGTACCTATTCTGATGCAGGAATGATGATTCGACAGAATGAGACTGGCGTGGAATATACAGAGGCTATCGATGTTGAGGACGCACCATATACCTACACGGAGACGGAAACGCCGATTGAAACGCCGGAGATGACTACAGAAGAACGTTTGCAAGACGCTGAGACGGCACTAGGAATCATATTTGGGGAGGCGGAATGATGACCTATACAGAAAGGGCCAGAGCGCTGCGGCCCTATATCGTCAAGGCTTCGGCCAGCCTGACGGATGCGGACGCCGTGAAGGCAAAGGAGCTGTATGACCGCTGGGCGGCAGGAATGTCCGTGGAGGTCAACGACCGGCTGGTCTATGCAGACAGGCTCTATCGCGTGACACAGGCCCACACGACACAGGAGGGCTGGGAGCCGGACAAAGTCCCGGCGCTGTTTACCGTCATCGACGAGACCCACGCGGGCACACGCCGCAAAAGGCATGGAGTACACCTACGGACTTTACTACACAGACCCGGAGGACGGCAAGCTCTACCGCTGCGAACGGACGGGCGAGCAGCCGGGCGGCAAGGTGACGCTTCAGTTCCTGCCTCATGAGCTGGTTGGATTGTACTTTACGGAAGTGTAATAACGGAGGCGCGCTGTGGATTACGGGCATAAAATGACGGACAAAGAGCTTCAGAAGCTCGAAAAAAAAATTTCATCTGCTTACCGTGCCGCACAGCGCGAACTTGATAAAACCATCAAGGAATATTTTGAACAATTCCGTCTGCGGGACGAAGCAGAGAAAAAACGTGTTGAGGCTGGAGAGGTTACGCAGCAGGAATACACACAATGGAGGCTGGCACAAATAGGGCGCGGAAAACGATTTTCGGCGCTTCGCGATAAATGTGCAGAGAGAATTACGAAAGCACATGAGATCGCCGTTGCGTATGTCAACGATGCGACACCGGGCATCTATTCGCTGAACCGGAATTATTCGGCGTATCAGATCGAGCAGACAGGCGCGAACGTGAATTTTACCTTGTGGAATGAAGCCACGGTGCGGCGGCTCCTTATCGAGAATCCAGAACTTATGCCATACTACCCACCCAAACGGGCCGTAAAGCGCGGCATTGATCTTGCGTATGGGCGCAGGCAGATCACGGCCAGCGTGACAAGTTCCATCCTGCAAGGGAAGAGCATCGGCGGGATCGCGGACGATCTCCAATCCAGAATCTATACAATGGATAGAGAATCTGCAATCAGAACAGCAAGAACAGCTGTAACTGGTGCGCAGAATGCGGGGCGTCAGGATGCGTGCGAGGCCGCACACAAAATGGGGATCGAAATAAAGAAGCAGTGGGTCGCCACGCTTGACGGAAGAACGCGTCGTTCGCATGCGCATCTCGACGGAGAGACGGTTGACTATGATGATGTTTTTTCAAATGGTTGCCGCTTTCCCGGTGACCCGCGTGGAAAGCCTGCAGAGGTTTATAATTGCCGTTGCCGTATGATCCAGCTTGTGAACGGCGTAGAGTTCCGCGCAAAACGTCGCATCCGTGACGAAAATGGTCGAAATGTCGTCGTGGATAATATCACATACAAGGAATGGGAGCGGATGAAGAAAAATGGAAGCGGACAGTCTGCAAATCGAAATCGATGATCACAGCGAAGAAGTTCGACAGGGAATTTCAGAAGCTCTGCTCCGCGCACTTGAAACATGCGGGATTCAGTGCGAATCATACGCCGCGATGCTCTGCCCTGTTGACACTGGCGCGCTCCGCAACAGCATAACGCATCAGGTGTACCCATCCGAAAAGGCTGTTCACGTCGGAACACCGCTTGAATATGGCGCCTACGTCGAACTTGGAACGGGCATCTATTATGATGGAGGCAGGCAAACACCGTGGGTGTATCAGGATGCAAAAGGAAATTGGCATTATACGCGCGGCAATAAAGCACAACCGTTTCTGAAGCCTGCACTGAATGACCACGCGGATGAGTATAGGGAAATCATTAAAAATGCGCTTGAAAATGCGTAATAGCAGAAAAAGTTTCCGCACACCCACTATTGTGGGCGTTGCGGACTTTTTTTGCCTTAAAATTATAGGAGCAACCGGTAAACACCGCGAAGCACTGCGGTTTTATACAACAGTCGTGCCGAGGAACCGGCACCGAAGAAAAGGAGACTGAACAATGGCACTTACCCGAAAATTGCTTAAGGGCATGGGACTGACGGAGGAACAGATGGACACCATCATTGAGGCGCACTCCGATACAGTCGATGGGCTGAAAGGCGAACTGTCGAAGTACAAGGCGGACGCCGAAAAGCTCCCCGGCGTGCAAAAGGAGCTGGAAGACCTGAAAGCCAAAGGCGATGACGGCTGGAAGGACAAGCACGACAAAGTCAAAAGGGAATTTGACGAGTACAAGGAAGAGCAGACGAAAAAGGAAACGAGAAGCGCGAAGGAATCCGCGTATCGTGAACTTTTGAAGGCTGCCGGTATCAGCGACAAACGTCTCGACGCGGTTATGCGCGTTACTGATCTGGACACGGTCGAACTGGAAGACGGAAAAATTAAAGGCGCTGATACGCTGAAATCGTCCATCGAGAAAGAATGGGCCGATTTTATTGTAAAAACTGATCAAAAAGGCGCGGACACAAAGAACCCGCCCAATAACGTTGGAGGCGAGACGATGACCAGAGCGGAAATCGCGGCGCTGCCGGACAGAGAGGCCCGCAGAGAGGCACGTCTCAAGCTCCTGCAAAACGAACAGTAAAGGAGACTGTATATGGCTGAAACTAACCTTATCAAGAAAAATGATCTTGCGCGTGAGCGCGAAATGGAGTTTGTCGATCAGTTCGGCTATTCCATCAAGAAGCTCGTCGAGGCGCTCGGCGTGACCAGAAAGATTCCGAAGCAGGCTGGTACCGTGCTCAAAGCCTACAAGGCCAGCGGTACTTTGCAGAGCGGCGATGTCGGTGAGGGCGAGACCATCCCGCTGTCTCATTACAAAGTCGAGCCTGTGAACTATGCTGAGATCACCCTCAAAAAGTGGCGCAAGGCCACGTCCGCCGAGGCAATCACCGATCGCGGTTACGATCAGGCGGTCGAAATGACTACTACCGAAATGCTCCGCGATGTGCAGCGCAGCATCCGTAAGAGCTTTTTCGATTTCCTCGCGACCGGCTCCGGCGCTGTGTCCGGTAAGGACTTCCAGAGCGTGCTTGCGCAGGCGTGGGGCAACCTTCAGGTGCTCTTTGAGGACGACGAGATCGGCGCGGTCTACTTCCTCAATCCGCTGGATGTCGCAGACTATCTGGCGAGCGCGAACATCACGCTTCAGACCGCGTTCGGCATGACCTACGTCGAGAACTTCCTCGGCCTCGGCACGGTGATTCTCAATTCCAGCGTCCCGAAGGGCAAGATTTACGCCACCGCGAAGGACAACATCGTCCTCTACTACATCCCGGTCAATGGTGCCGACCTCAACGAAGCATTTGCGTTTACTTCCGACGCGACCGGATATATCGGTATCCATGAGCAGCCGGACTATACCAACATGACCGCCTCTGACACGGTAGTCAATGGTATGGTGCTGTTTGCAGAGCGCCTTGATGGTGTTGTTGTCGGCTCGATTGACAACGGTACACTTGGTGCGCTGACCGTGACGTCCGCAGCTGGCACCGCTACCGGCGACACGAGGCTGACTGTTTCCCCGGCGAAGGCCGCAAAGGGCAACAAGTACAAGTATAAGTCGGCGGAAACCACGGCTCCCATCGTTGTATACGGAGAGAACGTGCAGAGCTGGAATGACTGGGATGGCAAGTCTGATCTCACCATCACGAGCGGCCACAAGGTCACTGTTGTTGAGTGCGATGGCAACTTCCACGCGCTGAAATCCGGCAACGCAACCGTTACCGTAAAGTAATTTAGGAGGGGCGCAATGCTGACAGAATTATGCGGACATTTGAGGAATTGGTTTGACCGTGAACGGTATGCCGGAACCTTCACCGTAGAAAATGGCAGTATTGCGCTTCCTTTTCTTCGGGAAGGACAGTATTTTAGGATTCTTGGCTCGACGTTCAACGACGGTGTGCATCAATACCCAGCCTATGGGTTAACGGACGAGGCGTTTGACGGCGCTGTGTGGGCACTTGCAATACCGCCGTCCGTCTTGTCCCTTGACGCAGAAATCGAGGCATGGCAGGGCAAGAACGGCGACACAGCAGCGTCACCGTATAGCTCGGAATCGTTCGGCGGGTATTCTTACTCACGGGCGACGGATGAGAAAACTGGCGGTGCAGTGACGTGGCAGAGCGCGTTCCGCAGCAGATTGAATCAGTGGAGGAAATTATGAGCCTTTTGAATGACTTCGCCCGCCCTTGCGTGCTCATGGAGAAACACAGGGAGCCGGACGGTGCTGGTGGATATGTTACCACATGGACGGAGGGCGCGGCGTTTTCGAACTATCAAGCGCTGGACACGTCGATGGAATCTCGCCGTGCGGAGAAAGAGGGCGTTACAAGCGTCTACTCGGCGCTCGTTGACAAGGCTGTGCCGATTGAGTACGGCGACTATTTCCGGGACACAGAAACCGGTACGACGTACAGAGTAACGTCAAACCCGGAAGAAAAGCAAGCGCCACGTTCCGCAAGTTTCACTCTAAAATATTTTACGGCGGAAAGGAAAGAGTTACCGGCATGACGAAAGATAAAGCATTACACGCATGGTTCGGCCAGTTTCTCCCCGCCTATCCGGCGTCCTCCGTGCCGGGGGACGCCGTTTTTCCGTGGTTGACCTATGATCTTATTCTCGGAGCGTGGGACAGCGGAGAAGCATCAATCACGGTAAACCTCTGGTATTACACCGAGAGCGAAGCAACCCCAAATGCAAAGGCACAGGAGATTGCGGACGCTATTGGAATGGGAGGCGTTTTTGTTTCTTGCGACGAGGGCGCGATTTGGCTGAAACGCGGCACTCCGTGGTGTCAGGCGATTAAAGACGATTCTGAGCCAAACGTCAAACGGCGGTATCTCAATATCACCGCCGAATTTATCACACCCAACTGAAAGGATTGATTTTATATGGCAAAGTTTACGAAGATCCCCGCCGATACGTTCAAACAGCTTCAGATCAATGCGGGCATCATTCTAAAAGATTTCACCCCGGCTTCTGGCACGTTCAAAGCCGCTGACCAGCTCGGCGCGACAACCGGAGGTGTCACGTTCACCGCTATGCCGACGTTTTCCGATTATGGTGATGACGTTGACAACTGCCCCAAGAATATGAAGGAACTGAAGCGTCAGGAATCCATTGAGGCGAAGGCCAGCGGCACGTTTGTCCCCATGTCCGCCGCCGTTGCGAAGTCTCTGATTGCTACGGCGGACATTGACGCACAGGATTCTACGAAGATCGTTCCGCGCCTTGATTTGGCCGATTCTGATTTCGATGATCTTTGGATCGTCGGTGACTATTCCGACAAAAACGGCGAGCAGAAGGGCGGCTTCATCGCAATCCACATGATGAACGCACTCTCTACCGGCGGATTCCAGATGAAAACCAGCGACAAGGCAAAGGGCCAGTTTGCGTTTGAGTACACGGCACACTTCGCGATGGCGGAGCAGACCAAAGTCCCGTATGAAATCTACATCAAGGCTGGCGAGGCGGACGCATAAGGAGGAAACATGAAACTTTCTGAACTGAGTACGGATCGCGCGGCGGATGTGCTGTGCGAGATTTCCGTTTTCCTGCTCAATATCACGAGCGACGAGGATGTCATCACATCCCTGAAACTCAACACAAAGGAAGCGAAAACCGTTGCAGAGAAATATGCAATGGCGGCAAATCGCGTCAGCCAGTGGGTGCCGATGCTTCTGAAAAACCATAGAGAAGACGTGTTCGGCATCCTTGCAGTTTTGAACGAAAAAAATGTTGATGACATCCGGGAGCAGAAGATCGTGGAGACACTGCGGCAAATCAGGGAGATCACGCAGGACAAGGAACTCATTGATTTTTTCTCATCGTGCGTATCGGAGGGGAAAGAGTAACACTCTCCCTTCTGGATGCGCCGAAAATTTCAGCGCTTGCACTCATTCGGCTTCTGCCCGTTTTGATTCGGCAGCGGAGGGAAAAGTGGTTGTTTGATGATTATATGTCGCGCTGTGCCAGAGTTTTAACAGAGAACACTGCAAAACTTGTGGGCGGACGGTATATGCAGTCGGATCTTGATGAAATATTGCGTCCGAAGAAAGAAGACACGCGCTCTTGCGAGGAAATTACAACTGATATTGTGCGGCGCTGTGGATTGGTGGTGGCAGAATGAATTTACTGGATATTGTGGTGAAGATCACAGCCGATTCATCCGGCGTGGATGATGGAATGGATTCCGCGAAGAAGAAAGTGTCGTCGTGGAAGGATAATGTCGGGAAAGCAGCGAAAACTGCGGCGAAGGGATTTGCTGTTGCAGCAGCAGCCACGACAGCGGTCATCGCTGGAATTAGTAAGGTTATCGATGCTACGGAGGAATATCGTGTTGCACAGGGCAAACTGAACGCCGCCTTTGAAACTGCCGGATATAGTGCTGAGACGGCACAGGCGGCTTACACTGGCCTTTACAAAATCCTAGGTGACACGGATACCGCCACAGAAACAGCGCAGCTCATGGCGAAACTGGCACGCAACCAAGAAGATTTCGCAACGTGGACGAATATCGCCGCTGGCGTAAACGGCACGTTCGGTGATTCGCTGCCCATCAACGGACTTATTGAGGCCGCAAACGAGACGGCAAAGGTTGGACAGGTTACAGGCGTTCTGGCGGATGCGTTGAACTGGGCTGGTATTTCCGAGGATGACTTCAATGAATCACTTGCGAATTGCTCCGGCGAGGCGGAGCGGAACAGCTTGATCATGAATACCCTGTCCGGTACATATTCCGATGCGGCGGATTCTTTCTACAAAAATAACGAGCAGGTAATCAAATCACGCGAAAATCAAGTGAAGCTGCAGGAATCGACCGCGAAACTCGGCGAGAAGTTCCAAGAACTGAAAAACAATTTCCTCGATAAACTGACCCCAACATTCATCACGGTTATGGATGCAGGCATGCAGTTTATCGATAAAGTCTCAAAGGCCCTTGACGATTCTGGCCTCATTGAGGCAATCGGATCGATCCTCGAAATTGCAGTTGGATTGCTCGACCCGCTCGCAGATCTGATCGTGACTTTCCTCCCGGCATTGAAGGTTGCGCTTGATCCTGTCGCAAAAGTGCTTGCGTTAATTGCTGATGCTGCGAACGTCGTAGCCGGTATTTTTACATGGGATTTCAACCGGATCGGCACGGCACTCGGTATGAATGTTTCGAAGGGCCAGTTATCTACCTATCAGAAGGTTGTCTATGGAGATACGCTCAAGAGCACGTCTTATAGTGAATCCGCAGGCGGATGGACTGGAACGGGTGGTTATATTGAGGCTGGAACCGGGAAGTATGTGCCTTACTCGGCGAGCAATTCCACGACGAATAATTACAACATCAACATTGATTCGTCAAACGTGCAGCAATTTAACGATGTTGTAAACATCGCGCAAAATCAGCGCAGAACCAGCAGAATGGGAGGCGGCTAATATGGGTTATAAACAGGAGCGCCGCAGAGTGGTTCGGATGGGAGGTGCGACAGGATGAGCACGCAAACCTTGCAAATGGATGTGTTTGCATTCTGCAACGAAAACGACACGACCAAAAATGACCATACAAGCTCAAGTGTGCTTCTCTCTGGGGGAAACAGGCTTTTTTGTAAATTTTCTACGAATGGGAATTATTCGTGGAAGTATAACAGAATTTCTTATATCTCTGCGGAACTGTATATAGCTTCTATAACGGAAATTCCGTCATATACTGGGTATTGCACATTTCAGGGCGGAGTTATGGATAAAGGCTATGATGTCAATACCGTAACTTTTTTCAATATGCCAAGTCGCGGGACGGGAACAGCTACTTCCCCCAATTTTACTGTGGCTGGCAATGTGTCACTGGCATTGGTGAAAAACCCAACGTACATCTACCATCGAATTGTATTTATAAATGGCGTGGAATTCCGCTCTGGATTTGGGAAATTTTCTGTCTACACACCATCTGGCGCATATAAGCCGAAACTGACCCTGACAATTGATGATTCTGATATTGTGAAAATGTATGCAAATACATGGGCGTCAAATTTCGGCGGGAAAACCATATCTAAAACAGCCGGGGCCGACATCGAATTATCTGTTCCGACAACACAATCTGGACTTTGCTATGCAGAAGTTTATCAGACAGGTATTTCCGTCATTTGGCGTGATGTAGGCTCTACTTCTGAGCAGGAAATACAAATGGCCAACGGCGCTGCCCAGCAACTTGTAATCCCAGCTGGTACATTTTCAGGAAAATCGCAAGTTCAGATTCGGCCTAAAATCACCAGCAATAATGGCCAAACCAGCACTGCGGACGCATGGTTGACTATCACCCTGCAGGATGAGAAATCAACAGCCGTTCCAATTAGCCCTGTCAATGACATTATCGATAAAAATGCGGATGCTGTTTTCCGCTGGGCACACGTCATCACAACTGGTACGCCGCAAACGAAAGCCGAATTGCAGATTTCGGACAATGGTACGGTCTGGACGGCGCTGGCCACGGTGACTGGCGCAGATACATATTACACCGCAGCAGCAGGCAGCATCGAAACGGGTACGCATTTCTGGCGAGTGCGCACTTACAACGGCGACGATGTCGCAAGTGATTGGAGTTCTGCCGCAGAGTTTATTTGTGTCGGATCACCGGATGCTCCTGTGATCTTGGTCCAATCGGCCACGCCTAGACCGTCCGTTTCATGGCAGACAACGGAGCAGCAAGCCTACCAAGTCGAGATTGACGGCGTCTATGCCTCCGGCACGCGCTTCGGAACCGGGAAGACGTGGAAGGCACCGTTTTATCTGGCCGATGGCAGCTACACGGTGCGCGTCCGCGTGCAAAACGAATATGGCTTCTGGTCGCCGTGGGGCACGGCGGCGCTCCCGGTCACAAACGTACCGGGCGGCGCGATCACGCTGACGGCAAGTACCGAAAACGCAGTAACGCTTGCATGGGTGGATTCCGGCAACTACGATTTTTACATTGTATACCGGGACGGGACACCGATTGCAAAGGCGGAAGATCCCGGATATGTGGATAACATGGCGATTGGCGCCTGCACATATCAGGTGCGCGGCTGCTATTCCGACAACGATTATTACGGCGTTTCTGCCGAAGTCTCTGTCTCGGTCACGCCGGAATACAACGTCTTGTATGATATGGACGCCGGAGAATGGCTGACCATGAAGTACAGCGGCCTGACCAATCAGCCGGTTACTAGAAGTATTAGCCGCTCGATTGCAGAGGTAAGACTTTCCGGGTACACATATCCAGTTGCGGAGCGCAGTAAAGCGAAAACTGCGACCTATGACGGGAATGTCGTATTCTTAAACAGAGACAGCGCCGAGAAGTTCGAGGGCATGATCGGACATCTGGTTTGTTTGAAACTGCATCCGTCGGGAGGCTGCATCGGGTATCTGAATGAGGTTTCGGGAGAGGTCAACCAATACAAGAGTGTGTATTCGTTCATGGTGACACAAATCGAGTACGAGGAGGAGATTGACATTGATTCGTGACATTTCCTTCTCTGTAAATGTTTTGCGGAATGGGGCGCATTATGCGTCCCTCCGCTGGAAACGCGATTCTGCTCCAAATGTATATACGGATAAAAACGCAAAAATTAAATCGAGTTTTGCGGGGACATTCCTTTACGATCCAAATATCAACTATCTATCTGATGAGCTGCAACCCACAATTTCCATCAATGGCGTGGAAAACTCATTGGGAATTTTCCGCATCACGACGTACAAGGAAACGACCGAAGAAGACGGGCGCTGGGTGGCGATTGAAGCATACGATCGGAGCTGGAAACTGTCCACGATCAAAACGGAAGGCATCAAGCATTTTTCCGCTGGCTCGTCGTACATAACTATCGTCCGGCAAATGCTGACGGAGGCCGGGATTTCTCTTGTGATTGCGACACCATCTGAAGCGACGCTACAAACCGACCGGGAAGACTGGCAAATTGGAACTGACTATCTTACAATCTGTAACGCGCTGCTTGATGAGATCAATTATGATCCCATTTGGTTTGATGCAAACGGTGTGGCGCGTCTGACTCCGCATGAGACGCCGAGCGCATCGAATATTGATCACCAGTACAGCACGACAGATATTCGTTTTCGCGCCCCTGTCGGTCTGTCAGCGAGCCAAGAGAACGACTTTTTTGATGCACCGAATGTGTTTGTTGCAATTTGCTCAAACCCGGATTTAGACGCGCCTATGGTCGCCAGAGCAGAGAATGATAATCCATCGAGTTCTATTTCCACGTTCAAGCGTGGCCAGAAGATCACAAAGGTTGTAAAGGTTGATAATATCGCCAGTCAATCTGCGTTGCAGGCGTATGTCGAAAACATCCGCAATCAATCCATGCTCGGCACGAAGACGATCACGTTTCAGTCGTTGGCGGAGCCGGGTCACGGTATCGGGGATGTTATTGCAATCGATCATCCGACCTTCGGCGGAATCTATGAAGAAACCGGATGGTACATCGAGCTGAAAGAAGGCAGCATGATGAAGCATACGGCAAAGAGGGCGGTGATTGCATGATTGGCGTGACGAGTTTTTTTGATACAGACGAAACGGCACAGAATCCACAACCTGAATTTATGTTGGCGACCGTTGGCGCAAAGTATACCGATGGACTGTCGCTGATCTTTGACGGGCAGACAGAGGCAACCGCAAAGCACTATAAATGCAACACTTCCGTTACATTCAGTGCGGGAGATCGAGTTAAAATCTGCCGTGTATCCGGAACTTACATTGTTGAGTACGTTGTTGGAAAACCGAAATAAGGAGAAAGAATATGGATGATGGAATTCAGGCAAAGATCGTGGAGATCGACCAGCGATCCAAGAGCAACACGCACCGCATTGACGATTTGGAGGCAGACAACAAGGCCCTGCATCAGCTGGCGACTTCGGTAGAGGTATTGGCGACGAAGCAGGAGACGATCGAGGCCAATATAAGCGAGATCAAAGACGATGTCAAGAGCCTCAAGGCCATTCCTGGCGGAAAATGGGAGGCGCTGGTCAAGGCGGCCCTCACGGCCATTGTCGGGGCGCTGGTCGGCTTTGCGCTGGCTCATGCGGGGATTGTATGAGGCGCATCCGGAAAAGCCGCCTGACGAAGGGGAAGATGGCACGGCAGCTGGTGTATTTCTGCATCTGGGTGCTGTTTGGCGTCCTGCTCTGGGCGGCGATGGTCAAAACCGCAGCACTGGTGATGGACAGGGACATAGACCTTTCCGACATCCTGACCTTCGCCGTAGCGGCGTTTGGCGGGGAGCTGCTGATGCTCCTTGCGAAGAGAGTATTTGCAAAAAAATCGGACGACGAAGGGAGTACATAACATGGACAAAATTATGAAACGGCTGTCGAATCTGCTGAGCGTGAAGTCGCTGGTGACGCTGCTGCTGACGGTGGTGTTCACGGTGCTGGCGCTGCGGGGTGATATCACAGGGAAAGACTTCTTGACGATCTTCCTGATGGTCATCACGTTCTATTTCGGCACGCAGTCGCAGAAGGCACAGGACGCGATGGACGCGAAGGGTGACGGCGATGGCACTGAAAATTAACGATACCATCCGGGCAACGAGAGTGGGCGGGCGGCGTCCGCTCTCGGCTATCCAGGCAATCGTGTTTCACTACACGGCGAACACCGGCCTGCACGCAACAGCGCTTGGCAATGCCCGATACTTTGCCAACGGCAGCGAGGGACGCGCTGCTTCGGCACATTTCGTGGTAGACGAGGGCGATACCGTTTACCAGTGTGTGCCGCTGGATGCGGTTGCGTGGGCCGTGGGCGACGGCAGGAGCGGCAAATTCGGCAAGGTGTACAACAACTACAACACGGTATCTATCGAGATGGTGAGCCACACAGACGCTTCCGGCAAGTATTACATCCCGGAGGCAACGATGCGCAACGCTGCGCGGCTCTATCAGATGTTGCTGAAGCAGCTGCCGAACGTGCAGGCCGCAATCCGGCACTATGACATTTCGATGAAGCTGTGTCCGCTGCCGCTGATTGACGAAACGAAGTGGGAAGCATTCAAGAAGCTCTTGGAGGAGGTGGATGAGGTGATCACGAAATCGAAGATGATCATAGACGGCAAGGAGATCGAGGTCGAACGCATTTTGAAGGACGGCACGAATTATATTAAAATTCGCGATATTGCAAAGGCGCTGGATCTCGAAGTGTCGAACAAGGGAAACATTCCCATTTTGAGCAAGAAGGGGTGATCCTATGTCTCCACAAGCGCGGTATAATCTACCGCCTGAATTATCCGGCCTGATGCGTGGAGAAATGGAGAACGTTATTTCCCAAGCAAACCTCGGGCAGGAAAATGAGCGAATTGCAAAGCTCTATTACGTCGATAAGCGCCCGCAGATTGATGTTGCATCGGAGTTGTATCTCGGGCGAGCCACCGTGCAGCGGCGGCTCCCCGGAATTCTCGACCGAATGCGAAAGACATCTAGCCGACTATATAGTTAAACTCGAAACGGGCGAAAATGATGCACAAGCGCGGCACATAAACCCGAAAAACAACCCATACTGGACACGTTGAGAGGTGTCCGGTATGGGTTTTTCTTTTTACAATCCAAATCCCGCGCGGCGTCAGGTTGGGGATTGCCCTGTTCGGGCGATTTGCAAGGCGACCGGTAAATCGTGGGATGAGGTATATGTCGCGCTTGCGCTTCATGGGTTTGAGGTTGGCGATATGCCCTCCGCAAACGCTGTTTGGGGAGCGTACCTGAACCAGCTTGGCTATGCCCGGCATGGCGTACCAAGCTCCAACCCGGACACATACACAGTTGCGGAGTTCGCGCGTGACCATCCGATCGGTACATACATTCTTGCGCTTGCAACCCATGTGGTCTGCGTCAGGGATGGAGATTGGTTTGACACATGGAACTCCGGAAGCCAAACACCGCTTTATTTTTGGGAAAGGAACGAATCTGAATGTATGGACAGTACCAACCGCCGATGAGCTACCAACCATTTTATCAGCCGCCGATGCAAGACCAGCTCATGCAGCTTCGCCAACAGTATCAACCGCAGCAGCCGCCCCAGCCTATGGCGCAAATGCCGCAGCCTGCCCAGAGCATGATTTGGGTACAGGGTGACGCGGGTGCAAAGAGCTACCTCGTCGCGGCTGGGAACACGGTTCCACTGTGGGATAGCGAGAACCCGTGCATTTATATCAAGAGCGTGGACGCGTCCGGCGTTCCGTCCATGAGAGTTCTGGATTACACAGAGCGCACTGGCGCGAGGACACCAGCACAGCCGATCATACCGGCCAGCGGGGAATTTGTCACCCGAAGGGAGTTTGAAGCAATGGAAGCGCGTGTGAACGCGCTGGCGGCTGCTGGCGCGGAGAACAAGAAGGAGGAATACCACAATGCCGAACCCGCTGTTTAACGCGCTTGGCGGCGGCAGAGCGCCGCAAATGCCCGGCCAGATGGGGCAGTTTCAGAGAATGATGCAGCAATTCCAGCAATTCAAGGCGAACTTTAATGGCGACCCGAAAGCCGAGGTTGAAAAAATGATGCAATCCGGAAAGCTCACGCAGCAGCAGCTAAACCAGCTGCAGGCCGTTGCGCGGCAGTTTCAGGGTCTTTTGCAATAATCAATCCGTGGCCACGGTTGATAATAAATTTTCTTCAAGGAGTACGACAAAATGAGCCTTACCGATGGTACGACTATGACTATGCCGGTAGCACCTACTGGCATGGGCGGCAACGGCTGGGGCGGCTTCGGCGGCGATGGCGGATGGTGGTTTATCATCCTGTTCCTCGCGATCTTCTGCGGCTGGGGCGGCAATGGCTGGGGCAACAACAATGGCGGCGGTGCGACGGATGGATACATCCTTGCATCCGATTTCGCCAACATTGAGCGAAAGCTTGACGGCGTCAATAACGGCCTGTGCGACGGATTCTATGGGATGAACACCAGCGTCTTGAACGGATTTGCGGGTGTCACGCAGGCGGTCAACAGCGGATTCCAGACGGCGGAGCTATCCCGCGCGAACCAGCAAGCCGCGCT
>ERZ779892.588-NODE-588-length-39118-cov-14.821365_pt1 | contig 39118 bp, 30 predicted proteins | sample MGYA00511552_ERZ779892 | MGnify/ENA primary metagenome ERZ779892 (study PRJEB29588, sample SAMEA2154561) | human gut metagenome | biome: human gut; feature: human-associated habitat; material: faeces | place: Denmark | collected 2008/2010 ... | reverse complement strand
GATTCTTCCGGATATCGGAATGTTTGCAAGCTTTGACCCGGTTGCACTGGATCAGGCATGTGCAGATGCCTGTCTGAAGGCAACACCGATTGCAGACAGTCAGCTGGGTGAACATCTGGCAGAACCGGGATGGCATTGCCACCATGATCATTTCAAGGATTCCAATCCGAATATTGAATGGAAGGCAACTCTGGATCAGGCTGAGAAGATCGGTCTTGGAACAAGAGAGTATGAGCTGAAGAGAATTAAATAAATCAGAAAGACCTGCTGTTTTGATCGAAAGTGTACAGCAGGTCTTTTTATGGATTGAATGTTTAACAGATCACAAATCTGAATTGGAGGTTTTTACTGGATCGGCTCGAAGTCTACGGCACCGTGTTTACACAACGGGCAGATGATATCTTCCGGAAGTTCATCACCTTCGTAGATATATCCGCAGACCTTGCAGACAAAGCCTTTCTTTCCTTCTGTCTGTGGTTTTGGTTTGACATTGTTCTGGTAATAGGTGTAGGTCATGGTCTCCTGGTCACTCATGACACGAGCTTCGGTGACACTGCAAATGAACATGCCGTGGGTTCCGAGGTCAACATACTGTTCTACTTTGAGAGACATGAATGCGTTGATGTATTTGTCAAGGAATACAAGTCCGTTACCGGAACGGTTGACTTTTTGACCTTCAAATTTATCTACAGTTCTGCCGGACTGGAAACCGAACCTTTCAAAAACAGAGAACGGTGCTTCCACGGACAGACAGTTTACATTCAGGACACCTGTCTGCTGGATTACGTGGTGAGAGTAATTGGCTTTGTTGATGTTAACTGCTACACGGTACGGATTATCGGTCAGCTGAGTAACAGTATTTACGATCAGTCCGTTGTCACGTTTTCCATCGTTGGAGGTTACAACATAGAGACCGTATCCAATACGGAAAAGTGCAGACATATCATTTTTGTTTGCAAGAGTATCGCTTTTGGCAATGTATTCTTTGCAGAGTTCATCAGTCATTGCCTCAATTTCTTTTCTGTTTTCTTCTTCACTTTCTCTATATTCAACTATTGCTATGATTGTTGCAGAAATTGCAAGTATTATATTAAAAATATCAACAAATTTACTCCAAATTTCAGAGGGCAATAAAATTGAAATTACGAATAAAAAAATGATTATAATCGGTATTAGTATTAAATACTTTTTGTTATTCATGATATTACCTCTAATTTAATTTAATTTTAACATATTATAACATAAAAATATATAAAGATATAGTGGTTTTAAATTTATTTACATTTATAAACTTATATGTTTTGCAAAAGCAAATGCACAACGATAAAAACCGTTGTGCATTTTTTAAGATAATGGAAGATTTAATTATTATTAAAATTAAAGATTTGTGTAACCTATAAGGCTTAAATCAACCTCTTTGGCAACATCTCTGCCTTCACGAATTGCCCATACTACAAGTGACTGTCCTCTGTGCATATCTCCGGCTGTAAATACATTTTTAACATTTGTTGCGTGGGAGCCTTCTGCGGTTGCCACATTTGTTCTTGCGTTTACTTCAACGCCAAATGCTTTTGTAACATAACTTTCCGAACCTAAGAAACCTGCCGCAATGAGTACAAGCTCAACATCAACAGTGTATTCCGAACCCTCGACTTCTTTCATCATAAGTCTGCCTGTCTTTTCGTCCTTTTCAGGCTTTAACTTAACAAGAACAGCTCCCTTAAGGTTGCCTTTGTCATCGGAGATAAATTCTTTTACCGTTGTCTGATAAACTCTTGGGTCATGACCGAATACCTCAATAGCCTCTTCCTGACCGTAGTCTGTTTTACAAACTCTCGGCCACTGCGGCCATGGATTGTCGGCAGTACGCTTGTCGGGTAATTTTGGCATCATCTCAAGCTGGAGAACTGATTTAGCGCCGTGACGAATACTTGTTCCGACACAGTCGTTACCTGTATCACCACCGCCGATAACCATAACATTTTTACCTTTAGCGGAAATATAAGTGCCGTCCTTTAAGCCGTTGTCAAGCAATGCTTTAGTAGTTGATTTAAGAAAATCAACAGCAAAGTAAATGCCTTTAGCTTCTCTGCCTTTAACCTTAATATCTCTTGGGTTGGATGCGCCACAGCAGAGTATAACTCTGTCGTATTCGTCAAGCAATTTTTTAGCTTTTACATCTTTGCCTACATTGACGCCTGTTTTAAATTCAACGCCCTCTTCTTTCATAATAGAAATTTTACGGTCGATAATTTCTTTTTCAAGTTTCATATTCGGAATACCGTACATAAGCAAACCGCCTACACGGTCGGAACGCTCGAATACAGTAACAGAGTGACCTCTCTGATTGAGCTGGTCAGCGGCGGCAAGTCCCGAAGGACCTGAGCCGATGATTGCAATTTTTTTACCTGTTCTTACCTTTGGAGGATTTGCCTCTGCAAGTCCCTGTTCGTAAGCATTTTCGATAATGCCGTACTCGTTTGCTCTTACGGTAACAGCGTCACCGTTAGCGCCGCAAGTGCAAGCCTTTTCGCAAAGGGCAGGGCAGACACGGGAGGTAAACTCCGGGAAGTTATTTGTAATTTTTAGTCTGTTATATGCCTGTTCCCAACAACCTTTGAAAATAAGGTCATTCCATTCAGGGATAAGATTGTTAAGAGGACAGCCGGAGAATGCATTGCCAATCTGCATACCTGCCTGACAGAACGGAACACCGCACTCCATACATCTTGCGCCCTGCTTTTCCTGATCCTTTTTGCTTAAAGGTGTGTGAAATTCATTATAGTTTTGTATTCTTTCTTTGACTGAAAATGCCTCGGCATCTTCACGATTATAATCCATAAAACCTGTTGGCTTTCCCATTATTGTGTGCCCTCCTTACTTATTGTTGATAATCTGATAGAATGCTTCAATTTGAGCCTGTTCACTGCTAAGACCTTTTTCTTCCATAGAAGCAATCGCAGACATCATTTCTTTGTAATCGTGAGGAACGATTTTCTTGAACTTTGGAAGATACTCGTCAAAGTTATCAAGAATTTCTTTACCCTTAGTTGAGCCTGTTGCGGCTGTGTGTTCCTCAATGAGGGATTTAAGCTCTATAATATCGTACTTTTCTTTAACTTCGGAGAAGAGTACCATTTCTTTGTTAAGCTTTGTATAAAGATCTCTATCCTCGTCAAGTACATAAGCTACACCGCCCGACATACCTGCGGCGAAGTTTTTACCTGTTTTACCTATAACTACAACTCTGCCGCCTGTCATATATTCACAGCCGTGGTCGCCTACACCCTCAACAACTGCTACGGCACCGGAATTTCTTACACAGAAACGCTCACCTGCAACACCGTTGATAAATGCCTTACCGCTTGTTGCGCCGTAGAAAGCAACATTACCGATGATGATATTATTTTCAGCCTTAAAGGTTGAACCCTTTGGAGGATATACAATAAGTTTACCGCCTGACAAACCTTTACCAAAGTAGTCGTTGCTGTCGCCGACAAGCTCAAGTGTAAGTCCCTTTGGAATGAAAGCACCAAAACTCTGTCCGCCAGAACCGTTACAGATAATCTTAAATGTATCGTCTTCAAGCTTATCGTCAAACGCTTTTGTGATTTCAGAACCGAGAATTGTACCGAATGAACGGTCAGTATTCTTAACATCAACGGTAATTGTTTTGCTCTTACCGTTTGCAAGAGATGACTTAAACTCTTTTAAGAGTACCTTTTCATCGAGAGTTGCGTCAAGCTTAAAGTCATAAAGATTCTTTTTCTTGTATTCAATCTTATTTGAAACAAAGTCGGTATTAAGAATATTTGAAAGGTCAACTTCGGCTGCCTGACCCTCGATACCGTCTTTTCTCTTGATAAGGTCAATTCTGCCGACAAGCTCATCAATAGTTTTAACACCGAGCTTTGACATATACTCTCTTAACTCCTGCGCAACAAAACGCATAAAGTTCATTACATATTCAGGCTTACCCATAAATCTCTTTCTGAGTTCAGGGTTCTGGGTAGCAACACCAAACGGGCAAGTATCAAGGTTACATACTCTCATCATAGCACAGCCGAGTGTTACGAGTGGGGCAGTGGCAAAACCGTATTCTTCAGCACCGAGAATTGCGGCAATCGCAACATCTCTGCCGTTCATAAGCTTACCGTCTGTTTCAATAACAACCTTGTTTCTAAGGTCATTCATAATAAGTGTCTGATGAGCTTCGGCAAGACCGAGTTCCCATGGAAGACCTGCATTATAGATTGAGCTTCTCGGAGCAGCACCTGTACCGCCGTCATAGCCTGAAATAAGGATAACGCCTGCGCCTGCTTTTGCAACACCTGCGGCAACTGTACCTACACCACATTCAGAAACAAGTTTTACGGAAATTCTTGCGTCTGTGTTAGCATTTTTAAGGTCATAAATAAGCTGTGCAAGATCTTCAATTGAATAAATATCGTGGTGAGGAGGAGGGGAGATAAGAGATACACCCGGTGTGGAGTGTCTTGTCTTTGCAATCCAAGGATAAACCTTTTTGCCCGGAAGATGTCCGCCCTCGCCCGGCTTAGCACCCTGTGCCATTTTAATCTGAATTTCATCGGCAGATGTGAGGTACTTTGAAGTTACACCGAATCTGCCCGACGCAACCTGCTTGATAGCGGAGCAACGGTTGTCGGCTGTGCCCTTTGTGAGAAGTCTTTCAAGGCTTTCGCCTCCCTCACCCGAGTTTGATTTGCCGTGTAATCTGTTCATTGCAATAGCAAGAGCCTCGTGTGCTTCCTGTGAAATTGAACCGTATGACATAGCGCCTGTTTTAAATCTGCGAACGATAGAATCAACGCTTTCAACTTCATCAATCGGAACAGGAGTTTCGGCATAGTTAAAATCGAAAAGTCCTCTGATATTAACAGGGTCCATTTCCTCTGAAATCATATGCGAATATTTCTTATAAAGCTCATAGTCGCCTGTTCTTGTTGACTGCTGGAGCATATAAATTGTCTGTGGGTTGTAGAGGTGTTCTTCCTTACCGCTTCTGAACTTATGACTGCCTCTTGATTCGAGTTCAGGGTTTGTGTTAAGTCCGAGTGGGTCAAATGCGGAAGTATGAAGTCTGTCAACATTCTTTTCGATATCTTTTAATGTGATACCGCCGATTCTGCTGACTGTACCTGTAAAGTAGTTATCAATAACATCCTTGCCGATACCGATAGCCTCAAAAATTTGTGAGCCATGGTATGACTGGATTGTTGAAATACCCATTTTAGATGCAATCTTAACTATGCCATGAAGAATAGCATCATTGTAGTCATTAACAGCCGCATAGTAATCCTTGTCGAGAAGGTCATCTGCGATAAGCTCGTGGATAGTTTCCTGCGCAAGGTATGGGTTAATAGCACTTGCACCGTAGCCAAGAAGTGTAGCAAAATGATGTACTTCTCTCGGCTCGCCGCTTTCAAGAATGATAGCGCATGATGTTCTTTTCTTGGTAACAACTAGGTGCTGGTGAACTGCCGAAACCGCAAGCAATGACGGAATAGCAAGGTGGTTTTCGTCAACACCTCTGTCCGAGAGGATGATGATGTTTGCACCCTCGCTGAAAGCCTTGTCTGTTTCAATAAAAAGTCTGTTGATAGCCTTTTTAAGGCTTGTGTTTTTATAATAAAGAATCGGAACGGTGGCAACCTTAAAGCCGTTGATATGCATATTTTTGATTTTAAGAATATCCGTAGAAGTAAGAATTGGATTATGAATCTTAATTACCTTACAGTTTTCCGGCTTTTCTTCAAGAATGTTGCCGTCCTCGCCGATATAAATTGTTGTTGATGTTACAACTTCCTCACGAATTGCGTCAATAGGTGGGTTTGTAACCTGTGCGAAAAGCTGCTTAAAGTAGTTGAAAAGCGGCTGCGGCTCTTTTGAAAGTACGGCAAGAGGACTGTCTGTACCCATTGCCGAAATCGGCTCGGTTGCATTTTTAGCCATAGGGAGGATAGATGTCATAACCTCTTCATATGTATAGCCAAACGCTTTCTGGAGGCGCTGTCTTTCATCGTAAGAGTGTTCCTCAACCTTTACATTCGGAATCTTGAGGTCTTTAAGACGAACAAGGTTGCTGTCAAGCCATTCGCCGTACGGCTGTTTTGACGCATAATATTCCTTAAGCTCGTCATCGTCGATAAGCTTGCCCTGTACTGTATCAACAAGGAGCATTTTGCCCGGACGGAGTCTTTCCTTTGTAACGATTTTTGCAGGGTCAATAGGAAGTGCGCCAACCTCTGATGAAAGGATAAGGTTGTTGTCATCTGTAATGTAGTATCTTGACGGACGAAGACCGTTTCTGTCAAGTACCGCACCCATAATATCACCGTCAGAGAAAAGAATTGATGCAGGGCCGTCCCAGGGTTCCATCATTGTAGCGTAGTACTGGTAAAAATCTTTCTTTTTCTGAGAAATTGTGTGGTTTCTGTCCCAAGGCTCAGGAATTGTAATCATAACGGCAAGAGGAAGCTCCATACCGCTCATTACTAAAAATTCAAGTGTGTTGTCGAGCATAGCCGAGTCTGAACCCTCGGTGTTTACAACAGGAATAACCTTGTCGAGGTCGCCTTTGAGGTGCTCCGACTTCATTGTTTCTTCACGGGCAAGCATTTTGTCTGCGTTGCCTCTGATTGTATTGATTTCACCGTTGTGAACAATCATTCTGTTTGGATGCGCTCTCTGCCAGCTTGGGTTTGTATTGGTAGAGAATCTTGAGTGAACCATAGCGATTGCAGATTCATAATCAGGATCCTGCAAGTCTGTAAAGAATCTTCTTAACTCGCCTACAAGGAACATACCTTTATATACAATAGTTCTGCTTGAGAGAGAAACTACATATGTATCTTCGTTGCTCTGCTCAAATACTCGTCTTGCAACATAAAGTTTACGGTCAAAAGGCAAGCCTTTCTTAACGCCTTTCGGACGCTTGATAAAGCACTGCATAATGTGAGGCATACATTCAACTGCTCTTTTGCCAAGCACATCAGGGTTAGACGGAACATTTCTCCAACCGAGAATCTCAAGTCCCTCTTTTTCCGCAATAATTTCAAACATTTTTTTAGCCTGATTTCTTGCAAGCTCGTTTTGAGGGAAGAAGAACATACCTACAGCATAATCTCTCTCCGCAAGAAGCTTGATTCCAAGATCTCTCTGGGCTACTTTTTTGAAAAACTTGTGTGAAATCTGGAGCAAAATACCTACGCCGTCACCTGTTTTGCCTTCGGCGTCTTTACCTGCTCTGTGCTCAAGGGTTTCTACTATAGTAAGAGCATTTGCAACCGTATCGTGAGTTTTGATACCGTTAATGTTTACAACCGCACCTATACCGCAGTTGTCGTGCTCAAACTGAGGAGAGTAAAGTCCCTTAAAGTCTTGTCTGTTTGAGATTTGTTCCAATTTAATTCACCCTTTCCCGCTCAATTCTTCAACATTTGTTCTACACAGCATACTATATAATATAGTATAGTAAATGGAGTACGATAAATGGATTGAGCTGTTAAATACATTTTATATTTTTGTTAAAACATATTAATTATATGTAAAATGTATGCTTTGAAATATTCTGTCGCAAAACAGCACATTTGCAATAACTTTATTATATAGCCTGTTACTATAGTTGTCAATAGAAAAATGCAACTTTTTTATAACAAACTTTCATATTTTGCGAGAAACCCGACAAAAAATCAATAAACTAATGTTTAAAAGTAAAATAAGTGCAGGAAAATTACTTAAACTTGCAAAAGCCGAAATATTTTTTGAAAAAATTTTAAAAAAGCTATTGACAAATAACGCAAAAGGGTTTATACTACAGTCAATGACAAACAGCAAGGGCGCTGTGAGCCGAAAGGTTCGCAGTGCCTTTTTGTTTTCTAAAAAAATGATTTCATTAAAAACGGATAGGAGAGATTAAAATGGCAAAAGTTCCTGAATTATTTGGCAGTATGGTATTTAACGATCAAATGATGCTTGAGCGTCTTCCTAAGGCTACTTACAAGGCACTTAAGAAAACAATCCAGAATGGTGAGCCTCTCGACGAGAGCGTAGCTAATGTAGTTGCAAGCGCAATGAAAGATTGGGCTATCGAAAAGGGCTGCACACACTATACACACTGGTTCCAGCCAATGACAGGTATCACAGCAGAAAAGCATGACAGCTTTATCACACCGAACGGTGACGGTCAGGTTATCATGGAGTTTTCAGGTAAAGAGCTTGTAAAGGGCGAGCCTGATGCATCTTCTTTCCCAAGCGGCGGTATTCGTGCTACTTTTGAGGCAAGAGGTTATACAACTTGGGACCCGACTTCATATGCTTTTGCTAAGGACGGTACACTTTACATTCCTACAGCATTCTGTTCATACACAGGTGAGGTCCTCGATAAGAAAACACCTCTTCTTCGTTCAATGGAGAGAATCAGCACAGAGGCTTGCAAAGTTCTTAATCTTCTCGGCAAAACAGATGTTACGAGAGTTACAACAACAGTTGGTCCTGAGCAGGAATACTTCCTTATAGATAAAGATGTTTATGACCAGAGAAAAGACCTTATCTACACAGGCAGAACACTCTTTGGTGCAAAAGCTCCTAAAGGACAGGAACTTGACGACCATTACTTCGGCGCAATCAAGACAAGAGTTGCCGCTTTCATGGCAGACCTTGACAACGAGCTTTGGAAACTCGGTATCCTCGCTAAGACAAAGCACAACGAGGTTGCTCCTTCTCAGCACGAGCTTGCTCCTATTTTTACAACTACAAATATCGCAACCGACCACAACGAACTTACAATGGAAGTTATGAAGAAGATTGCTGAAAAGCACGGTCTTGTTTGCCTCCTTCACGAAAAGCCTTTTGCAGGTGTAAACGGTTCAGGTAAGCACAACAACTGGTCAATTTCTACAAATACAGGCGAAAACCTCCTCGATCCGGGCAAAACTCCTGAAAACAATATTCAGTTCCAGCTTTTCCTCGCAGCTATCGTAAAGGCTGTTCACGAGTATCAGGATCTTTTAAGAATCTCTGTTGCATCGGCAGGTAACGACCATCGTCTTGGCGCTAACGAAGCACCGCCTGCAATTATTTCAATGTATCTCGGTGATGACCTCGGCGCATTGGTTGACTCAATCATCAATGGTACAGAGTATATAAGCAAGGGCAAGGTTAAGATGTCAACAGGTGTTGATGTTCTTCCTGACTTCAAGAAAGACACATCAGACCGTAACAGAACATCACCGTTTGCTTTCACAGGTAACAAGTTTGAGTTCAGAGCACTCGGTTCGGCTCTCAACATTGCTTGTCCTAACATAATGCTTAACACAATGGTTGCCGAGGAACTTTCAGAGTTCTATGATGAGTTGAAAGACGCATCCGATCTTGACGCAGCGGTTAAGGCTCTTATTAAAAAGACATTTACAGAGCATCAGGCAATTATCTTCAACGGCAACAACTATGCACCTGAATGGGTTGAAGAGGCAGAGAAGAGAGGTCTTCTTAACCTTAAATCACTTCCTGATGCAGTTGAGCATTACATTGATCAGAAGAATATTGACCTCTTTACAAAGAACAAGATTTATTCTGTAGATGAAATTCATGCAAGATATGAGATTGAGCTTGAAAACTATGCTAAGATTATCAATATCGAAGCACTTACAATGATTGATATGGCTAAAAAAGATATGATTCCTGCCGTTACTTCATATGTAAGAGAGCTTACAGATACAGCGCTTGCTAAGAAAGCTCTTTCAGACGCAATCCCAACATCAGTTGAGGAAGACCTCATTACAAGTCTTTCAAACAAACTTGTTTGCTTCAGCAAAAAGACAGCAGAGCTTGAGAACGCTGTTATCGGCGCAAGCGAATATGAGGGCGATGTTCTTGCTTATGCTAAGTATTACAGAGAGAGCGTATTCTCGGTAATGACTGAACTTCGTGCAATCGGCGACGCTATGGAAACAGAAACAGCCGCTGATTACTGGCCATATCCTTCATACGGCGAAATGCTTTACGGTGTATGATCGATTGACTGATTTTTAAATTTTAAATTTGGTGACACAATGGCGTGTAACGAACAGACAAAAACTGTTTGGTACACGCCATTTTTGTTATTTTAAAAAAGGGGAGATCTATATGGCAGAAATGATTTTTGGCAGTACAGGCGTATGGTATATGATAGGCGCCTTGCTCGTATTCTTTATGCAATGTGGTTTTGCGATGGTAGAAACCGGTTTTACAAGAGCGAAAAACGCCGGTAATATCATTATGAAAAACCTGATGGACTTCTGTATCGGTACAGTAGTGTTCAGTTTGCTTGGTTTTGGACTTATGATGTCGGAAAACTATATTGCAGGTTTCATCGGCGTTCCTAATCTTACAATGTTTACAGATTGGGCAAGCTTTGATTGGAACTCATTTGTATTCCAGCTTGTATTCTGTGCTACAGCCGCAACAATTGTTTCCGGTTCTATGGCAGAGCGTACAAAGTTCTCTGCATACTGTGTTTACAGTGCAGTAATTTCATTGGTTGTTTATCCTATCGAGGCAGGTTGGGTATGGAACGGCCAGGGTTGGCTTGCACAGCTCGGTTGTATTGACTTTGCAGGTTCAATCGTAATTCATATGGTTGGCGGTATCTCTGCTCTTGTAGGCGCAATCATTCTCGGACCTCGTATCGGTAAGTATGGCAAAAACGGTAAGGTAAACGCGATCCCGGGTCACAGCATCACACTCGGTGCTTTAGGTGTATTCATTCTTTGGTTTGCTTGGTACGGCTTTAACGGTGCTGCTGCAGAAGACGGTTCAAGACTCGGTCAGATCCTTCTTACAACAACAATAGCTCCGGCTGTTGCTACAGTAACATGTATGCTCTTTACTTGGATTAAGAACGGTAAGCCTGATGTTTCAATGTGTCTTAACGCTTCACTTGCAGGTCTTGTTGCAGTAACAGCAGGTTGTGCAGATGTTGATGCTATCGGTTCTGCAATCATCGGTATTGTTTCAGGTATCCTCGTAGTAGTTGCAGTAGAATTTGTTGATATTAAACTCAAGATAGATGACCCGGTTGGTGCATTCTCAGTACATGGCGTAAACGGTATGTGGGGCGGTCTTGCAGTAGGTCTTTTTGCAACAGGCAACGGTCAGGACGGTATCACAGGTCTTTTCTATGGCGGCGGTTTCGCTCAGCTTGGCAAGCAGGCTCTCGGTATCCTTTGTGTAGCCGCTTGGACAGTTGTTTGTATGATCATCGTATTTACAATCATCAAAAAGACAATCGGTCTTCGTGTAACTAAGGAAGAAGAAATGAAGGGTCTTGATATTTGCGAGCACGGTCTTGTAAGCGCATATGCAGACTTTATGCCAATCGGCGTTGGTACAGCTTCACTTGACGAAACATTTGATGTTGAGGGCAATGTTCCTGTAACTAAGGCAGTTCCTGTTCAGCTTGCAGGCAAGTATGATATGGCTACCGACGGTACAAAGATTACTAAGATTGATATTCTCCTTAAGCAGTCAAAACTTGAGGCACTCAAGGAAGAAATGGATAAACTCGGTATTACAGGTATGACAGTATCACAGGTACTCGGTTGCGGCGCTCAAAAGGGTAAGGCAGAGTATTACCGTGGTGTTGCTATTGAAAGTAATCTCCTTCCTAAGATGAAGGTAGAAATCGTAGTTTGCAAAGTTCCTGTAAAGGCTGTTGTAGATGCCGCTGTAAAGGCACTCTATACAGGTCATATCGGTGACGGCAAGATCTTCATTTATGATGTTGAAGATGTTGTAAAAGTAAGAACCGGTGAAACAGGTTACGATGCAATGCAGGATATTGAGTAATCCTATTAAAATTACCTATCCTTTTTAATTCACATAAACCGAGAGGGTCGACACGAGAAATTGTGTCGGCCCTTTTGGCATAACGCACATCAAAACAGCACCGCTTTTTTGAGTTGTCCCCAAAAAGTCAGACTAAGAATCTAACGGTTTGGAGGTCACATCACTTTGTCGGTGCTGTAGTTTTATGTTTATAGATTTATAATATATCTCCGCCGATGGATTTTGAAAAGGCTTTATAAATGTCTTTGACATTGTTTTCGCATAATATCCATAGCTTAATATAAGCAGAAATCGGAGTGACAGCAGGGAGTACCTGAATGCCTAATTTTGAATAAAGTTCTTTGCTTTCGTAAAAAAATCCTGCCTCACTGCCTGTTAAAAATACAGGAATGCTAAATTGTTTGGCTGTATTGCAGAATTTCTCCAAATCTTTGCTTGCGGTATTTACAGTCCCCGAATGATAGCTTTCCATCAATACGGCTTTAATATTTTTATTAAGCTGCGGATAAGCCATTCCCACATACGGTGTAATTTTAAGAACAGGGGAAGTTGATTTGAAAACAGGCATATTCTCAAATTTTATTTCATCTTGCTTTTCCGTATAATTGATATTTTTAATAAAATTGCCGTTAATGATTTCACCGTAGTAAATATTATTAACGCTTTCGATTTTATCCGAATAAGCAAGGTGTTTTTGCAGGCGAGAGGCACGGTGAATGTTTGCATGCTCGCCGTTATTTTTGTATGCGACAAATACACCTTTATTATTGCCTGATTTAATGAAATCCACGGCAGCGGAAAAATTCTCGAGTCCGTTTGATTTTTCGCTCTCGAGCGGATAATTTGCAGACACAAGCACAATAGGAGTATTACACAAGCCGAACATATAAGAAAGCACAGCGGAAGTGTATTGCAGTGTATCTGTACCATGGGTAACAATGATGCCGTCATAATTATTTATATTTTCTTTGACGGAATTATAAAGTAAATTAAAATACTCGCCGTTTAAGTTTTCGCTAAGTACCGTGTAAGGAGAGATCGCATCGAATTCAGCATAACCTCCGTTTTGTTTGTACATTTCGATTAACTTGTAACGGGTGCTTGAATCGGGAGAAATTACACCGTCATTGTAGCAGCTACCTATAGTTCCGCCTGTAAAAACAACTAAAATTTTCATACAGCACCTCCGATTATTTCTTTTTATATTGTACCATATTTATTCGGAAAAATCAGCCTTTGCTGAAAACAGACTTTTACTTAGCTTTCTTTCCTGTGAAGAGTAAATTCCCGATTTGCCCGACGCTATAAAACTTATCAGACTTGCAAATACAAAATAAGGCACGGCTTCGGCGCCGAAAAGCTCAATACCGAGCATAATTGTGGTAATCGGTGTGTTTGCGGCAGAACCGAACACGCAGATTAAGCCAATTGCCGCAAGAAAACTCGGTTCAATGCCGAATAAATTTGCATACCAGCCGCCGAATGACGCCCCTATGTCAAACAACGGAGTTACTTCACCGCCTTGAAATCCTGCTCCGAGTGTGAGCGCTGTCAAAATGAATTTTACGGGCATATCGTACCAATTTGCATTGCCCTCGAATGCAGTTGTTTGCTGCCAAGTGCTAAGTCCTTCATATTTGTTGAGATTTAATAAAATGATTAGCAATGTGACAACAACAGAGCCTGCCAATGCAGAGAGAACGGTATTTTTAAAAATTTTTGCGTATAATAATTTTAAATATTTGACCGCAAGAGCAAATAATTTTCCGAGAAGTCCGAAAAATACAGATGCGGAAACAAATATCAATATAAGTTTAAAATCAAAGTCAGGAACGCTTGCGATAGTATGTACTTCGTGTGTTGCGCCGAGCAAAAGCGTAACAGCATTTGCCAGATAAGATGATAAAAAACATGGAATAACAGCGCTTGCGGAAAGCTGACCTATGCAGCAAACTTCCATACCGAAGAATGCACCTGCAAGCGGAGTGCCGAATACGGAGCCGAATGCCGAACTTAATCCGCTTAAAATGATAGTTTTTCTGTCCTCTTTTTTAAATCCGAACTTGTCGGCAACATTGCTTGTAAGAGTGCCGCCGATTTGAACGGCAGTGCCCTCTCTGCCTGCCGAGCCGCCCGAAAAGTGTGTCAGCAGTGTAAAGAAGAATGTAAGAACTGCAAGCCTTTTAGGTACTTTTACACCCTCGTTTGCACTCTGAATTATAAGATTGTTGCCTTTTGAGGACTCACCGCCGTATTTCTTATATACAAAAGCGGTAAGCATACCCGAAAGTGGCAAAAACCATATGCAATAAGGGAAATACTCCCTGAATACGGACGATAATCCGAGCATTTTTAAAAACACGAAAGAAATTACTCCCATAACAACGGCACAGCAAAGAGATGCCGTCAATACCTTGAAATCAACAAACTTTCTTTTCATAATTCACCTCAAAATTTTGTAATAAAAATGGCATAAAAAAAGCCAATGCCCCTGTATAAAACAGAAGTCATCAGCAAAAGCAGTTTCGGAAAAATCCGTGGGAGAACCTCATTCCCATACATATATTGTGCATTTATGGATATAGTATATACTGTACCGACCAAAAATGCAAGAGCAAAAAATAAATTTAAAAAATTTAAAAATAGGTGTTGACAAATAGAGAAAGATGTTGTATTATAATTATGCAAAAGGTTAGCGACAACTAACTTAAAGCAAGATTCTTTCCATTATTGTAATTGTGCCTCTATAATTACAGAAATAAATGTAAATCAACGCCTGTAAGGGCGTTAATTATGAAATAACAGTTAGTTAAAGCTAACTAAAAGGAGCATTATGTCTGAAGAAATTTTAGTCCGCCACTGCTCACCGACATTGGCGAATATAAAAACAGGAAATTTGGTTAATTGCCGAATTGACAGCTTATATAGGCTGAAAAAAGATATTATCTCCCTAAACTCTGTTCTCAACGCAAAAGGTGTGTCAATCCGTGTACTGTACTGTTCGTCCGAAAGAGCGTTGATTTATGTTTATCGTCCGGAAAAATTAAACGCAGATATGCAAAACGGCAAAAACAAAAAGTTTTTAAATTCAATAGGGTATAGAGGAACTACCAATGATGAGCTTATAAACGAGCTTTCGGCAAGAGTTTATTCTTGTGGCGGATTTCCTCACGAGATAGGATTGTTTTTAGGCTACCCGATTGACGATGTAATAAGTTTTATTGAAAATAAAGGAAAAAACTTTAAATGCTGCGGATGTTGGAAAGTATATCACGATGAAGATAATGCTAAAAAGACATTTGAAAAGTACAAAAAATGTACTAATATATACTGCAAAAAATATTTGCAGGGTTCGTCGCTTAAACGACTTACCGTATAAATTTACAAAGGAGTAATTAATTTATGAGTAAAATAGCAGTAGTGTTCTGGAGTGGAACAGGCAACACAGAGGCAATGGCTGACGCTGTTGCAGAGGGCGCAAAAGGCGCAGGCGCAGAGGTTTCTGTATTTAATGTAACAGATTTTTCTGCAGATAAAGTAGACGAATTTGACGCAATTGCATTCGGTTGCCCGGCAATGGGTGCCGAAACACTCGAGGACAGCGAGTTTGAGCCTGTTTTCAATGAATGTGAACCAAAGCTCAACGGTAAGAAAATTGCCCTCTTCGGCTCATACGGCTGGGGTGACGGCGAATGGATGAGAACATGGGAGGAAACCTGTAATTCGGCAGGCGCAGTTCTCGTAGCAGAAAGTGTTATCTGCAATGATGCTCCCGATGACGAAGCCACGGCAAACTGTAATGCACTCGGTGCAGCACTTGCAGGCTGATAAATTAACCAATCCCTTATACATTTCATATTTTTTCTTAAAGACTGCCGCTTGTAATGAGCGGCAGTCTTTAATTGTAAAAAGTTTATTTAAAAGGGTAATTAGGGTTTAACAGAATACTTCGTCAGTCAATTATAAAAGTTTGGTCAACCTTTTCAAAGCTTGTGGGTGTGGGCAAAGCCCACAAATACTTTCCGTTTATGCAATCTAACGATAGCTGAACAGCCACACTGTTTGTGCCCGATAAATTGTAATATCGGAAGATATTATGGTTTTGTTCAAACCTGCAAGTCTTTAAAAAGCCTTGACCTAAATTTTTTATTATTTCACTTAACTCGTGTTATGAATCATAATTTCATATAATAAGGGTTGTCACACAAGCCTGTGGCAACCCTTATAGTTTATTCTTCCATTTGTTTTCCTAAAAAAGCGGCCGCTGAATGAGCAAGTTTAACTTCTGTTTCAGTAGGAACTTTATTATCTTCGCCCATCAGCATTACAACTGCACCCGTAACATCGCCTGCGGCAATAATAGGGTATATGACTGCCGCTCTGTGTTCCACACCTTCAACCGGTTGAATATCACCGACCGTTGCCTGTGTTGCAGTATAACTTTTACGGCTTTCCATATAATTTTCAAGAACAGGTGAAACCCGTCGTTCAAGTAATTCTCTTTTAGATACTCCCGATGCGGCAATAACATGGTCTTTGTCGCAAATAATAACGGGTAAACCGCTTACTCTTGAGAGAACTTCCGCATATTGTGAGGCAAATACCGATAATTCTCCTACAGGTGAATATTTTTTAAATATAACTTCGCCGTCGGTAGCAGTATATATCTCAAGCGGGTCGCCCTCACGAATACGCAGGGTGCGACGAATTTCTTTTGGTATAACAACACGACCGAGGTCGTCAATTCTTCTGACAATACCTGTTGCCTTCATATCAAAACTCCCCTGAATTTGTAATATTTGCAAAATATTGCATTAATATTGTTTGATTTGTAATCTCTTTTATTCCGCTTTTTTACAAAATAAAGCCGTTTTGATTTTGTTAATTTATGGGAAAATAAAAGTGTAGAATTTTTATTGCTACACCTGAGCTTGTAAAATAAAGTGTGTAAGTTAGAAAAATAACTTGCACACTTTTTGCAATTGGGAAAAAGTGTGCTACAATGAAAGAAAGGAATGAACGAAAAGGCAAAAAAGAGAGAAAGCACACCGGGCGAGAACCTCGCAAAGCAAATTATTGACAGTACAATCCAAAAAGCGTAGCCGATATCTCGGATGACACCGACAAACTCGAAGACTTCAACAACAAGATCAAGGTCGCTAAACGAATCGGCTACGGTTACCTTGATTTGCTATCTTTCTATTCCTTCTGTCCGTTCACCATCCCACAAAAAATCTTGATGAGAGATTATTAATTAATTCGGAAAATGATAATAAAGCGGTTTCGATTGAATGGGACGGAAAGAACATAGTATTGTAAAATTAAATATGATTTTGGCTTTTGACAATAAAACCTAAAAGGGTATATCGGATATGTATTGTATGAGTGACGATTATTTGGTGCAGGAACTTATTGATGAACAAAAATCAAATAAAATAAATCAATAAGTAATTGTAAAATGTATAAATATGTGTTATAATCGATAGCACAATAATGAGTTTAAAGCAAAATTAATATATTTGATAAAGTTAATATGTGTTTTACGGAAAGGAAGATTCTTGTGAAATATCATAAGCTGTTGGAAAATGCCAAGAAGCCGAAGGGCTTTTGGGGCAAAAAAATGATTAGTTCCATGAATGAAGGACATTACGAGCTTACCGGTTGGGCGCTTGATCATATAAATTTTGAAAGACATTATCGTGTGCTTGATGTTGGCTGCGGCGGCGGTCTTACCGTGTCACGAATAGCAGAGAGAATCGGTAACGGCAAGGTTTACGGAATAGATTATTCTGCGCTTTGTATCAAACATTCAAAGGCACAGAACAGAAAAAACATTCTCTGTAATAAGGTTAAAATCGTACTTGCCTCGGTTTCGTCTTTGCCGTTTGAGGATTGCAGCTTTGATGTTGTAACTGCGGTAGAAACCTATTACTTCTGGCCGGACAAACTTAATGATTTAAAAGAAATTTATAGAGTGTTAAAGCAAAACGGCAGGATTATGCTTGTATTTGAAATGCTGAAAACTCCCGAAGAACCTGATAAATGGAAGGCTGTAGAGGACAAGGTAGGCATAAAAACAGTGACAGAGGAGGAGATACGGGAAATGCTTGCAAAGGCAGGCTTTGAAGACATTGAAACCCATAAAAAGGACGGCACTACATGGCTTTGTGCCATCGGTGTCAAAAAATAAATAAAAGCAGGTGAATATATGAAGGCTTTAATTACAGGAGCAAGTTCGGGGATTGGTAAGGAAATTGCGAGAATCTTGGCTGCAATGGGGTATGATTTGATAGTTGCGTCAAGAAACTATGATAAGCTGACAGAGCTTAAGGCTGAACTTAAAAATGTAAATGTCAGAGTAATCACCATTGATTTGTCACGGGAACAAGACGCTATTGATTTGTATGAGCATTTAAAAGACGAGGATATAGATTTTCTCGTCAATAATGCTGGCTTTGGCGCATATGGCAGATTTTTGGATGTACCGCTGAAAAAAGAGCTTGATTTAATTCACACAAATATAAGTGCAGTGCATATTCTGACAAAATGCTTTTTGCGGGATATGGTTAAGAAAAATAAAGGCTACATTCTTAATGTAGGCTCGTCAGCGGGCTTTTTGGCGGGTCCGACTTTTTCAAGTTATTATGCATCAAAAAATTATGTTGTAAGGCTTACAGAGGCTGTTCACGAAGAACTGAGGCGACAGGGCAGTAATGTTAAAATTTCCGTGCTTTGTCCAGGTCCTGTGAATACTAATTTTAATAATGTTGCGGATGTAAAGTTTTGCCTTAACGGACTTTCACCGGATTTTGTAGCTAAGTATGCGATTGAGAAAACTATGAAAGGCAAAATGGTTATTATTCCCGGCTTTACAATGAAAGTAGCAAAAGTTGCTCAACGGTTTGTGAGTGAAAATATGCTTACACGCATTTCCTACAATGTGCAGAGCAAAAAAGAGGGACAAAGGTCAGATACCAAACAAAAAAATTTTAATAAAGCAGAACACGCTTAAAAAGGAGCGGAGAAAATATGAAAAGATTTGTATTATTAATGTTTACGGTTCTTTTCATAATTTTCTCCGCTGTTTCTGTTTTTGCCGCCGATACAAACGGCGTAGCTTTCAAAACAGAAGATATAAATTGTGATAAAGGCAGAATTTTTAAGGTTGATGTAAAAGCAAAATCGTCCGAAAAAATCTCTGCCGTATTATTAAAATTTACTTATGACAGAAATATAATAGAATACCGTTCAATCAGCACCGATTCGGACAGTCTGGCTTATGCTTATGATAACGGAAGTACATTAAATGTATCTTACCTTTGCAAAGACGGCAAAAATATTGATAATGACACGGTAATACTTACTTTAGAATTTAAGGCAACAGCCGAAGGTCAGAGTAATTTGCAATATACAGCCTATGACTGTGTTAATTCTTGGGCAGAAAGCGTTGAAATTTCGCAATGTTCAAGCGGTAAGGTAAGTGTTACAAAACAAGGCAGTGAAAAATCAAATGATAATGAAAAATCGGATACAACGGAATATAAATCCGAAAGCAATGAAAGTACAGGAAATTCAGAAAAAAGCAGTATTGACGAACTCGGTTCATTAAACGGCAAATTTTCAGACAACACTGTATTTATGCTTATAGTTGGAGTTATTTGCGGACTTGCTGTCGGTGTTTTGTGTTTTATGCTGTATTTATCTGTGATAAAGCGGAAAAATAAGGCAAAAGAGGAAAAAGACAGGCATTAACTTGACATAACACCGATTATGCTATAAAATTTAATTTGAACTTAATATTTGTTATGGTTTATTCATTTAATTAATAGGGAAGACGGTGCAAGTCCGTCACAACCGCCATTACTGTAAACAGTTTATAGCCTTGGCTCATGCCATTGGGAAACCGAGAAGGCGCCTTGGCTGCTTTAATGCAGACTGTAAGTCAGGAGACCTGCCATAACATAGTTTGAAAAACTTTCTTGGGCAGTGGGAGAATAGTTATTGGGTAAATTATTACCCTTTATATAGCTATGCCTCTTTTAAGGGGCTATTTTTTATTTAAGGAGAATGTTTATGAAAACAACAGCAAAATTTATTTCTGCTTCACTTGCTACTTTGCTTGTTTCTGCATCTGCAGTTACGGCATTTGCGGCAGAAACAAAAGACATTACAGTTTCACTCCGTATTGAGGGTGTGAATTCTTGTGTGCTTTATGACAATTATGAAATTCCACAGGGCAGCACGGCAGCTGACTTAATTCAGTATGCAGACAAGCTTTCTGATGATGTTACGGTAACAGGCGCCGAAAATAATTACATAACAGATGTAAACGGCGAAACAGCAGGCAAATTCGGCGGCTGGGACGGCTGGCAGTATATTGTAAATTCAGTTTCACCAAATGTTGGCGTAGGTGATTACACACTTAGCGACAATGATACAGTTGTTCTTTATTATGGTGATTTTCCTTGTCTTCTTCCGCAGATTGACACTTCGGCATTAAACAGTGACGGAAAAATCAGTTTTAATGCAGAGTCAACTACATATGACAGCGACTGGAATCCGACCGTAAGCACAGTTGCTATTGCAGATATGACAGTTACTTTTGACGGTCATACTTATACAACAGATGAAAACGGTACAATTTCACTTAGCAAGGCTGATTTTACATCAGGTGAGCACAGTGTTCAGGTTGAAAAGAAAAATTCAAACGGTGCTCCTGCCGTACTTCGTTATGCTGACGACTTTACAGTTAATATTGCAAGAGAAAACACAATTAATGTAAATCTCAGAATTGAAGGTCCGGAGGCTTGCTACCTTAACGACACATTTGAAATTGCAAAGGACAGCAATGTCGGTCAGCTTATCTCATATGCAGACGAAGTTTCTGATAATATCGAAGTAGTAGGTGCAGATGCAGGCTATATTTCAGAGGTAAACGGCATTGCAGCAGGTTCATTCGGCGGCTGGGACGGCTGGTATTATGCTGTAAACAGCGTAGTTCCTAATGTAGGAGTAAACGATTATACACTTAATAATAATGATACAGTAGTTCTTTATTACGGTGAGTATCCATGCTACCTCCCGATTGCAGATACTTCATTACTTACAACCGAAGGTAAAATTACTTTTACAGCAAAGGCTACTTTCGGTGACGCTGTTCTTCCTATCGACAATATGACAGTATATTTTGACGGAAAAGAATACACAACAGATTACAATGGCGTAGTTGTAATTGATGAGAATCAGCTCACATTCGGCGATCATAGCTTACAGGTAGAAAAGTACGGTTACAGCGGTGCTCCTGCAGTTCTTCGTTACGCAGATGACTACACAGTATTTGTAGATACAAAGATTGTCAACGATGTAAACCTTGACGGTGAGGTTGATATTAACGATGTAACACTTATTCAGACAAGCCTTTGCGTCGATACTGTTCTTACAGATGAGCAGAAAAGAATTGCCGATATTGACAAAGACGGAAAAGTTGATGTAAATGATGTTACAGCACTTCAGACAATTCTTTCGGGTGAAACAGAATAATTCTAATAAGGAATGATAATTATGCTGAAAAAACTGACAGCTTTACTTATATGCGCAGTAATGTTATCTTTATCGGTAACGGTAAATGCGGCTGAAAACTACACAAAAGAAGATATTTCAAAAACTATAGACGGAATTATCTCGTATAAATCGGCAATTTTAAAGGCTGACGATACAGCTTCGTTTGTACAAAAACTTTCTGAAACCACGGATAATTCGGAAACACAGTGGTATATTATTTCTTTGTCAAAATACGGTACAGATGTAACTGCTGTACAAAGTTCTATGATAAAATCTGCCGAAAAGTTATATAAATCAAAAAGCAAAGCTACAGATTTTCAGCGTACCTCACTTGCACTTTATGCCTGCGGACTTAATCCTGAAAATATCAACGGCAAAAATTTGCTCAGTGACGGAGTTTATAACAGTGAAAATGTGAACAAGCAAGGCATAAATGCATATGTTTATGCCTTGCTGTCACTCGACTGTGCAAATGCAAAAGTTCCGAGTGAAGCAAAATATGACAGAGAATATTTTATTAAAAAAATTATAGGCTTACAGCTTTCGGACGGCGGTTTTACACTTATGGGAAAGTCTGCCGATACCGATGTTACCGCAATGTGCTTACAGGCACTTGCTCCTTATAAATCTGACAGTACGGTAAAAGAATCTATTGACAGAGCACTTAATGTTTTGTCAAAAAAACAAAATGAAAAAGGCGGATATTCTTCTTTCGGCACAGTAAATTCCGAGAGTGTTTCCCAAGTTATTTCTGCGCTTGTTGCACTCGATATAGATGTGCAGTCGGATTCAAGATTTATTAAAAACGGCAACACTCTTGTTGACAATCTCATGACTTTCAAAAATTCGGACGGCGGTTTTTCTCATATTGAAAACGGAAAATCGAATAATATTGCGTGTTATCAGGCATTAAACTCACTTGTTGATTTATATAAATATATGTCAAAGGGCAATACCGAGATTTTTGAATTTGACGATACAAAGAAAAATAATTCTAATAGCGAAAATTCCCGACAGAACACTGAAAATTCAAACACAGACAGTTCTGAGGTTAATATAGACAGCAACAATAAAAATAATTCTGTAAATACAGGTGATATTACAGAAAAACATAATTCGCAAGTTGACGAAGGACAGCAGGAAACAACTGTAAAGCCCGAATCCAATAATGCGGAAAATTATGATGATCAGGTAATGGCTTTGGCAGATGACAATTACGAGCCTTTTACGCTTGCATCTACTCCGGATTCCGCAGCGGCGGCAAATTCGGATGACGACAATAATTTTATTTTCTATGTTTCTCTTATCGGACTTGTGGCAGTAGCGGCTGTGCTTTTAATTATAAGATTAACAGTGCTGAAAAAAGACGGTGAGCCGTTCAGATTATTCGGCAAAAGAAAAGGTGACAAATAATGAAATTAAAACTTTTATTACTTGTATTGATAATTACTGCCGTGCTATGCGGCTGTTCGGTTCAGACTCCCGATGACTACTATTCCTCTTCATCTCAAAAAGAGGGAATGGAGGTTACTTTTTCAATCAACTGCTCAACCATTTTAAATAATATGGATCAGCTTGAAAGCGGTCTTGAAAGCTATGTTCCGAGTGACGGCGTAATTCTCAAGCCTACAAAGATTACTCTTGACGAAAATGCTACCGCATATGATGCGCTTAGTGAAGCCTGCCGTCAGAATAAAATTCAATATGAATACGAGGGAACGGACGCAGATATTTATATCGAGGGTATTGCAAATCTTTATGAATTTTCTTGCGGTCAGCTTTCGGGTTGGGAATACTGCGTAAATGATGTTTTTCCGTCGGTAGGCTGCAATTCTTATGATTTGCATGACGGAGATACAATTAAATTCTTATATACCTGCGATTTGGGCGCAGATATCGGAAACGAATTTACAGGAGAAGAATAATGCTAAGATTTAATTCCTTTAATCCGCTGGCACAGCTTATATATTTTGTATCTGTGCTGTTGGTATCAATGTTTACATGGAATTATATAATTTTACTGCTGTCGCTTTTCGGAGCGGCGGCTTATTCTGTATTACAAAAGGGTTTTAAATTATTTTTAAAATCCTTTTTTGGTTATGTGCTGATTTTTTTACTTGTAACAATAACCAATCCGCTTTTCTCACACAAGGGAGTAACACCGCTTATATTTATAAATGATATTCCTATTACGCTTGAGGCTATAGTTTACGGTGCGGTGCTCGGACTGATGCTTTTGAGCGTAATACTTTGGTTTTCGGTATTCAACAGCGTGTTTGATTCCGAAAAACTTATATATATTTTCGGAAGATTTTTACCAAGACTTGCATTATTGTTTTCGATGGTACTTCATTTTGTGCCTAAATTTATTCTTGTGTTTAAGCGCACATTGGCGGCTCAATCCGATTTTTGCGGTAAAAATAAATTTAAACAATACATAGGTGCATTTTCTGCTTCGGTTTCCGTAATGCTTGAGGGTTCGGTTCAAACTGCCGATTCAATGAGCGCAAGAGGATACGGAGTTAAAAAGCGCAGTTTTTACTGCCGCTTTCCTTTTACAAAAGCAGATACGGTTTTTACTGTACTTTCTCTGGGAATGTTGACTACAGTGCTGTTTGCTTTAGCGACAGGTCAACTTGATTTTCTTATATATCCGCATATCGAGATGTGTGATATTACAATATTATCTGTACTCGGAATGTCGGCTTTCGGTGTACTATCATTTATGCCGTTTATCATTGAGTTAAAGGAGGAGCTTGTATGGAAATTTTCTCTGTCAAAAATTTAAGTTTTACTTATCCGCAGATGCAGGAAAAGGCTTTGGATAATGTGAATTTCACTGTGAAAAGGGGAGAGTTTTGTGTTATCTGCGGTCAGTCCGGCTGCGGAAAAACAACACTGCTAAGACTTTTAAAGCCGCAGGCAGCTCCTCACGGTACAAAAACGGGAGAAATATTTTTCTGTTCCGAAAATATTGAAAAATGCAGAGAAGAAGATACGGCTTTTAAAATAGGCTATGTTTCGCAAAATCCCGAAAATCAAACAGTAACCGATACCGTACTCCATGAACTTGCCTTTACGCTTGAGAATATGGGAATGTCGAGTGAAGAAATAAATATTAAAATAAGTGAAACGGCTACTTACTTTGGACTTTCAAAAATAATAGAACAAAAGACAAACTCACTTTCTGGCGGTCAGATGCAAATTCTTAATCTTGTGGCGGCATCTGTTGCCGAGCCTGATGTATTAATTCTTGACGAACCCGCAAGTCAGCTTGACCCTGTATCGGCAGAAAACTTTTTTACAATTCTTGACAAGCTTAATAAAGACTTGGGTATCACTGTAATTATTACCGAACACAGACTTGAAAAACTGTTCCCCGTTGCAGACAGAATTATTGTTATGGAGCAAGGAAAAATAATTACCGATACCGCACCTAAAGATACTTGCAACGCTCTTAGCAAAATTTCAAAAAATCATCCTATGATGCTCGCTTTGCCCGTGCCTGCACGGCTTTATTCCGTAACGGATTGTAAATCTCAATGCCCCGTTACGGTCAAAGAAGGCAGAGAACTTTTTGCTAAATATAGCAAAAATAATTTTTTTACAGAACATACATTGCAGAATAATAATTCCGACGATGAAATATTATCGGTTAAAAATGTATATTTCAGATATGATAAAAAGTCTGATGATGTGCTCCTCGGTCTTAATTTATCGGTAAACAGAGGAGAGATTTTTTCGGTTGTCGGTGCAAACGGCAGCGGAAAATCAACTTTGCTTTCCGTAATAGGAGCAAGGCTTAAGCCGTACAGAGGCAAGGTAAAACTAAATGAAAAAACAGCTACTATGCCTCAAAATCCACAATTGTTATTTGTTAAAGACAGCTTGCTTGAAGACTTTAAAAGCGTGAGCGGGGATTTGGAAAAAATTAATAAATTGTCAGAAAAGTTTAATGTACACCATCTTTTAAATCACCATCCGTATGACCTTAGCGGAGGTGAAATTCAGCGTGCAGGTTTTGTAAAACTTTTACTTCTCGAACCGAAAATATTATTGCTTGACGAACCGACAAAGGGTTGTGACAGTTTTTCAAAAGCAGAACTAGCAAAAACTTTAAAAGAACTTTCCGACAACCAAATTACAATATTACTTGTTACACATGACCTTGATTTTTCGGCTGAAGTTTCCACCGTATGCGCAATGCTTTTTAACGGTACTCTTTCAAAAAGACTTGAACCGCACGAATTTTATTGCGGAAAACGATTTTATACGACTTCTGCAAATAAAATTTCACGAGGTATAAAAGAGGGCATTATAACAACGGAAGAGTTGATTTCCGCTGTTAAGGAGGAGTAAAATGACTGCTAAAAAGATAATAAAATACTTATGCGTTTTTGTGGTTGCGCCGCTTATTGTACTTTGCGGAGTGTTTTTCTTCGGCGACCGCAAATATGCCTTTATATCGCTTGCTTTGTCGGTGGTTGCCTGTATTCCGTTTTTTATTTCTTTTGAAAAAGGTAAAAACGATGCACGCAGAATTGTTATAATAGCTGTTATGACGGCATTGTCGGTAGCGGGCAGGTTTGTATTTGCTCCCATTCCGTTTTTTAAGCCCGTTACTGCAATTGTAATTATTACCGCTATTTATCTTGGCAGTGAAGCAGGTTTTATTACAGGATCTTTTTCTGCTGTGGTTTCAAATTTCTATTTTGGACAAGGACCGTGGACTCCGTTTCAAATGCTTGCGTGGGGACTTATCGGATTTTTGGCGGGCTTGCTTGCTAAAAAACTTGTTGAGAGTAAGGTGTTGCTTATTATTTACGGCGCTCTATCGGGCATAGTATTTTCTTTTATAATGGATGTATGGACAACTCTCTGGGCTGACGGCACATTTAATATAGCAAGATTTGTGGCAAGCATTACAACCGCAGCACCGTTTACCGTTGTTTATATGGTTTCAAATGTAATATTCCTGTTGCTGCTTACAAAACCAATCGGAAGTAAATTGCAGCGATTAAAAACTAAATACGGAATTTTTTAGGACAAGGGGAAGTTTAGCTTTCCCTTTTTGTTTTGCCGTGTATTATTTGCCTGTCTTCTGCATATAATCATTTGCATGGAGGTAATATATGGCAATGTTAAAAAAACACAAAAAAACGTTGTTGTCAGCATTGCAGAGAGTTTTCTGCTTTATATTGGCAGCAACAATTTTGGGTGCGGTGGGTGTTCCCTCGGCCGTACTTGCGCTTGACGGTGCAAATCCGACAGTAGAAATTGTCGGATTTATGAGGGGCGACAGTAAAGATCTTCGTTCAAGTGAGCTTTTAATGGCAAAAGTAAGCAATTACGATGGTAATCCTCAAGAGCTGACTTACGAATGGAAAAATAAGCTTGGCACTTATCTGTATGTATTTGACAAGCACGATATGGCTGTGGTGCGTGGCACAAAAAGTGAAATTGAAATTTACAATTTGGATAAAGGCTTGTTCGCATCTGATAATATGAGCGGCAGATCTTATAACCGCAGCTATTCGCACAAAGGCTTTGCTTATGTGGCAGTTTACGGTGCATCTGTTAACGCTGAAAAATTAAAAGGCGGCATTTCCGTAACAGTAAAGGACTCTGACGGAAATATCATTGCGACAGCATCGTATGATGACGATTTTAAAAATTATGACCTGTCAAAAGATATGGCAAACGCAGTGTTTGGCGTGTTTGAGGGTGAGAGCGTTGATATTCTTAACCTCTTAGGTCAAAGCTCGGTTGTTCATGTTGTATGTCCTGCCTGTTATGTAAGTCAGGGAACAATAATTTCCGGCAGCGATTGCATAAGTTTAAGTAAGTCAGAAAGCGGTTACTCAATAACCGGTTTAAAAGCCGGTGAAGGTGTAATTAAAATTAATCTTCAAAAGAGAAATTGCAAATTCCATAAAAACTCGGAAAACAGTTCGACTACAACCGTAATAGTATTTAAAAAACCTAACACTTCCACAACTGCAACAACACTCACTCTTACAAATCTTGATGACAGATGTGAATATTATCTTGAGGGTGTTAAGGGTGAAGTAATTGACGGCAAAATAACTTTTAGCAGTCTTACTCCCTCTACTGAATATACCATAGAGGTACGGGGCAGTTATATTGACGAGAACGGTACAACTAAAACTGCATACGCCTATGTAAAAGACACAACAAAGGACTGCTATACATCAAGTGTGGTTTTCAACCTTGATGATACTGTAGCGGATACCGAAAGCATATTCGGTAAACCGTACGAGGTTGCCGTAAAGTCTGACAGTGATTACATTGTCTTGCAGAGCGGTGATAACGGTTATACTGCAGAACTTGCTAAAGGCAATTATAAAGTGTTTTTAAAAGACGGTAATGATTATAAACAGATTGATAATGCGGTTCTTACCGTTGACAGTGATGATAACAGCATAGAGATAAAATATTACTCTGTAGTTTATAATCTTGATGGTGGTACACTCAACGGCGATACAAAATTTGTTTACCGTAAGGGTGAATTCGTAAAAACAATTGATAATAAACCAACTAAGTATGAGTATGTATTTGACGGCTGGAAGTGCGGTGAAAGCACTTATAGCAACAGCCAACAAATTACAGATTCAATTGACAGAAAATATGAATTGACAGCAATATGGGAAGCAGATAAGATAGGTAACGGAGAAAAGCCTGACGGAATACCGGATAAATATCAGAAGAAAGTAACCTTTAAAGTAGTAAACGGTACTTGGGAAGATAAGAGTGTAAATGATATTTCTTACTATGTAACTTTGCTTGATAAAGAGGGTAAGTGGAATGTCAACGGTACTGCCAAAATCAATATTCCAACAGGTATGACAGCAAATTACGGTTATGAAAACGGCAAGTGGGATGTTGAACCAAAGTCGCCTGTAAAGGGAACAAATGCGGAAACTTACACTTATACTTTTACAAAGAAAACCGACCCGAAAGTTGATTACAAAGAACCAAACGAAAACGATAAACCAACACCTGCTACCCAGGTAGTAGACTACGGAAAGAAAATACAGGTAAAGCCAAACGGCGGTGTATGGGTTCACGATAACAAGACTTATTCGGGTGATGATGTCGCAACATTTGTTCTTGAAAAGAATATAAAACTCGAAGATCCGACGAGAACAAATTATGTATTTATGGGTTGGGATAAGCAGAAAGGCAAAGACAATGTAGCCTATATCTTCACGGCAATATGGGAAGTAGATAAGATAGGCAACGGAGAAAAGCCTGACGGAATCCCCGATAAGTATCAGAAAAAAGTAACCTTTAAAGTAGTAAACGGTACTTGGGAAGATAAGACTTCAAATGATATTTCTTACTATGTAACTTTGCTTGACAAAGAGGGTAAGTGGAATGTCAACGGTACTGCCAAAATCAATATTCCTACAGGTATGACAGCAAATTACGGTTATGAAAACGGCAAGTGGGATGTTGAACCGACTGAAATTGTATCCGGAATTGAAGATGTTGTTTATGTTTATTTGTTTGACAAAATATCAGAAACAGAGCCACAACCACAACCGACAACTGTACAGCCGACTCCTACAGTTAAAACCGTTGTTCAGGAAAAAACGGTTTATAAAACACAGTATGTTGAGCCTATTACCTTAAAAACAGGTGATAATCTCACTTTCTTAGGTGTGCTTGTCGGTTTATGTGCAGCAGGTTTTGCAGGAACAATAATTTTCGGTAAAAAACGAAGTAAGTAATATTAAAAAGGCGATTGCAGATTAATTTTGCAATCGCCTTTTTTCAAATACAGAATAATAATAAATATTTCAAAGGTTATAATAAATTAAATGAGGTGAATTTATGGCTGAGGTAATTAAAATAGTTTTGACTGGCGGTCCATGTGGCGGTAAAACAACTGCTTTGAATTTTTTGAAAGATGAACTTGAAAAGTTAAATATAAAAGTTTTTATATTAGAAGAAATTGCAAGTAATTTATTGAGCAACGGCATTACTCCGCAAAAACTTGGTGTATATGAGTTCCATAAACAACTTTTTGAAACTCAATTAAAAGAAGAAAATTCTCTTGAAGAGAAAGCTAAGGCATACAATGGGGAAAAGGCTGTAATTTTATTTGACAGAGGATTGCTTGACAGCAAAGCATATGTTACCGATGCCGAATTTAAAAAATATATTTCAATAAGTAATAAAAATGAAGATGTATTAAGAAATTCGTATGATGCTGTATTTCATTTAAAAAGTGTTGCTTGTACAGATGAAAACACTTACATTAAGAACTGCAATTCTGTCAGAAAAGAAGATGTAAAGCTCGCCAAGGAACTTGACGAAAAATTACTTTCTATATGGACAGGCACATCACACCTGCGAGTTATACCAAATAACAGTGATTTTAATAAAAGGCTAGATAATTTGCTTAAAGAAGTATTAGGGTTCATCGGTGTTCCGGAACCTCTTGAAATTGAGCGTAAGTTTTTGATAGAATACCCTGATATTGATTATCTTAATAATATGACTGCTTGCAGAAAGGTTGCGATTACTCAGGCATATTTAAACACTCCCGAGGAAGGAATGTTCAGAATACGGAAGCGTGGTTACGGCAAAGATGCAGTATATATTAAAACGGTAAAAATCAAGATTAATGATTTGAAAAGGATAGAAAAAGAATCTTATTTGACACAAGCCGAATACAATAATTATCTTTCAAGAAAAGAATGTATAACGGGTATTATTTCAAAGGACAGATATTGTATAGTGTATGATGACGAATATTTTGAACTTGATGTATATCCGTTTTGGAATGACAGAGCAACGCTTGAGATAGAATTGCTGTCAGAAGATCAGCCTTACAAGCTTCCTCCTTTTATTAAACTTATAAGAGAAGTAAGTCACGAACCCGAATACAGAAACATTGCACTTGCGCAAAGAATGGTTCATAATAAAGTGACTGATTAAGATAACTTAGTTGATAACAACATTTCGATATTAATACCAAGTGATATTGACATTATTATCTGCAATGTGTTAAAATGCCTATGTCATTAACTTCATCATCAAATTAAAACAGGAAAATAATTATAAAAAATTAAAAAAAGTGTTGACAAATGGAGTTTGCTGATGTATAATAATGAAGCTGACTTAAGGGAAAAACAAATTTTTAAGTTAAGTATGCGGCAATAGCTCAGCTGGATAGAGCAACTGCCTTCTAAGCAGTAGGTCAGGGGTTCGAGTCCCTTTTGCCGCGCCACATGGTGGGATTAGCGTAGTTGGTTAACGCGCCAGTTTGTGGCACTGGAGACCGACGGTTCGAATCCGTCATTCCACCCCATTTGACTCATTAGCTCAGTTGGCAGAGCACTTGACTTTTAATCAAGGTGTCCGGAGTTCGAATCTCCGATGGGTCACCATAAAGCCGCGAGGTACAATGCCTTTGCGGCTTTACTTATATAAATGTAAAAGACGCCGTCGGTAGTTTGCACAAACAACTTTTTAAGCTGTGCTGATTAGAATAAGCGTTTTACACAAAAATTATATATTGGGCTGTCGCCAAGCGGTAAGGCAACGGACTTTGACTCCGTCACCCGTGGGTTCGAATCCCGCCAGCCCAGCCAAAAGCACTGATTTTTTGAAGTCGGTGCTTTTCTTTTTGGAGTGTTAAAAAATCAAGGAGCCTTAAACATTTTATCTAAATGACTTTCAAAACTATCATTAATTAAGTGCATTTGAGTAGCTAAATGCACATATATTTGTGTTATAGATATTGTACTATGACCAAGTAAAACTCGTAAGACTTCAAGATTACCTCCGTTGTAGATATAATTTGTAGCGAAAGTATGCCTTAGTAAATGAGGATAAAGACGGGATATGCCCGATTTCTTTTTTAGTCTTGCAAATAATTTCTTGATTGTATTTGCTGTAATATGTGAACCGTCATTATTTATGAAGAAGTACTTAGAATTATCAGGAAGATAATCAAAATAGTTACATATAAGTTCTTTAGTAGAATAACCAAAGGGGACTACACGCTGTTTTGAACCTTTGCCGTTAATAAGCATAGTAGATTTTTTCATGCTTATATCAGATATTTTTAAATTAACAATTTCTCCACGCCTTAACCCACAGTCAAACATTAGTTGACATATCAATCTGTCACGAACATCAAGCCAATTATTCATATCAAAACAAGATATTAATTGCTTTAACTCGGAATCAGTAAGAGGCAAAATACTTTCCTGTTTATTTTTCATTAATTTTAGCTTGTTAATATCAATATCAAGTAAATCCTCAAAATATAAATACCTGTAAAAAACTCTAACAGCTCTTGCATATGTTCTTACGCTAACACGCTTAATATCTTTTTCTGAATCAAGATACATTTGATAAGACTTAAAAAGAATAATATCAAGCTCATCAATATCTAAATCCCTACCGCAGAAATCCATAAACATATTAAGACATATTCTATAATATGAAATAGTTTCAGAAGAGTTGCCTCTGAATTTCTGTTCATTCATAAACATTTCATATGCTTTTGTTATATTCATAATATCACCCTAACACTAATCAAGCATATAAGACATATAAGACAAATCGGGGTAAATTTCATCATTTAATTCAACTATTTGTTTTAATGCTTCTTCTTCATCAAGTAAACGCTTATATTTGGGATTTAATTTAGCTTTTTTATATTTATCGAATAAGGTTTCAACAAGTCTACTAATTCCGTGGCATTTTAAATATGTAAAGACAGCACCACCCGACATATTCTCAACATAGTTATCTAATTTTGCAAGATTATAATCTACACCAGGTTTGACAAATAAAGACCGTTTCTCAACAGTGACACTTGTCGCAAAAGCTACCCAATGGTCAGCTAAGTCCCAGCGTGACTTGTTGCTGTCACCGTCAGGTTTAACAAATCTGAGATAATTATTAAGAACTAAAAAATATAAATTATCAACTGTTTCATTTTCAAATTCTAATAATCGAATAAACTCAAAAGCTCTATCCCGCCTAAGCTGCATTTCACATCTTACCCAATGAGGAATAGAATCAGCTTTGTTGCGTTCAGCTGCTTTGTCATATATTCTAAACATTATATTAGAACGACAAGAACCGATATTAATACATACACCACGGTCAGAAATAGTTAAGCTATGAGCACGCAAAGGGGACACATAATTATAACGGCTTGTATCTTTAACATCAGGAACAACATCTTGAGCTATTGCGTATATATCTAAAAGTCCAATGAAATCATCATACGCAACATCAAGTCTTGTTATATTAGCGATATCAGGGTTGGAAAGGAAAAATTTAAAGATATGGCTATAACTTTTATGAGAAGATAAGGATTCAAACACTCTGCAGCCTTGACCACTCATTTCAACCCACATATAATCATATATTTCAGAATTATAATGAATTGAAATTCCATCAAAATACATACGATTTTTGAAACCTTTAACACCTGGAAGTTCTTCAAATTGTAAATTCTCAAGTCCCAAGAGCTCAACAAGATTTCTTTCGTTAATCTTTTCAATTAAAACACCGTTAATATCAACTCTTTTAGTCTTGCAAGTGAAAGATAACCAGTCAAATAGAATTTTGTTTTCCATAAAAATGTCCCCTTATTAGTAAGATTTAACAATATAATGTAGATAGTGCATAGCTGTTAGCCTGCTATGCACGGCGAAACTAACAAAATTTCGCCAATTCTTTGACTGCAGGGCCCCGGCGGTTAAAACCGCCACCCCGCAGTCAATATATTTTTAGTCAATTGTGTTCAGCATTCGGAGGATTGCACTATATGTATAGTAACCTGCAACAGCAACTAACCATAATGAGAGAGTGTCAATTATAAAATCAACAGGAATAACCCAGTTGATATATTTTAAATAAGGTTGAATAGGTGTACTGTCAAGCAACTTGAACGGACTGTCAGGAAGTAAATCTATAATGCTTTTCAGCAGGTCGTATAAGGTATCACATATCCAATTCCATATTTCTCCAAATACTTCCATTATTGTGCACCTATCAGCTTTCTTGAAATCATAATCAGAGCAAGAACAAACATAGCTCCGGTGAAAAATCGTATAATTTTAATTTGTTCTTCATAGTCCGAGAAATCAATAACTATTTCTTCATCTATGCCAAGCCGCTCAAATTTGAACGGAACAACAAAGCGTGGAGCTTCTTCCTCTGTTTGCAAGCCTGCAAAGAGGTTGTATAAATCCCATGGCAAGCAGAACGGAAACTTTTCTTTAAAGAGGATTTCCGGCAAGCTCAAACCCGGAATTGACGGCTTGTTCGGTTTGGTGTTAGTGTCGTCTTTAGTATCATCTTTTGTATCGTCTTTGGTGTCTGTCTTATCTGTTGCTATATCGCCAACGTCAGTAAGCGTTTTATCTCTGACATCTGACGGTGAAAGGTCTATAAGGTCGTCAACATCAAGAGGAAAAGCAATAGAGCCACTTCCTGCATCAGCAACAGAATCAGTCCAAGTAGTGTCTGTTCCTATATAATCATCAGTAACACCGATTGACGGGTCACAAGTAAATGCTTTTGTTATTTCTTTATCTGTTATCTTATCTGCATCACAATTGATTAAATAGTCAGTTCCAAAAATTGTACCGTCATCACATACTAAACTACCGATTGAATCAATATTAAGACTATACATAGAATCACTACCAGTAGCAGACACTAAGTGATTTTGATAATATAAAAAGCCACCATGAGGTGAAACATATTCTTGCTTATAATAATACGGTTGTATTAAAGGTATAGAAGTTGAAACAGTCGCACCGCCACGAAATAATGAAGTATTAATAACATTATCAGTCAAAGAAAAAACAATATCCTGATCATGATAAATTATTCCTTGGTCTTGATACGAAGATGCATTAAGAGAGCGATAATAAGTATAACCAGTTCCTAAAATAGTTACTTTAATAATACACCACTCAGACTTAAAAGCATCTGAAACAGCAGCAGGAACATCACCCATAACTTCAGAACCAATAATCTCAATCATTGTGCTACCTACGCTAAAACTTGAATATGCACTAGCATTACAATCAAAATTAAACTTTAAACTACCTTCTTGTTGTAGCATTGATACAAAACTATCATAGTTTTTGAAAGTCGATTGAGCTATATTAAAATCAATAAAACTTGAAGTTACTTCAACACTCGGAGTATAAATAAACGCTGCTATTGAATCAAAAATCTTTTGCCATTCACTTGCTAAGCACATAATTAAGCCGTTTGTTGTTACTGTATAATACTCTTTTTTTGCGTCGTACTGTTCTTTAGCTTTATCTATTATGCTTTTCGTGTCAGAATCAACAGAATTATAATACCGTCGTGCCGTGCTTTGTGCTGCCTCTGCAGATGTAAAAGTTACACCACAAGCAACCATTATACCTATAACAAACATAATAATTTCTTCAACACCTGTTACAGCGTTAGCTTGCACCGGAGCAAGAACACCGCCGAAACATATTACAGTCATTATGCAAAGTAAAAAACACAGAGAACTACGAAGCAGCTTCTTGATGTTCTTCTTGCTGAACAAGGTTTTTATTCTTAATAGCATTTCGCAACCTCTCTTTCATTTTTTCAACATTAATTTGCTGTTTAGGCTTTTCATCAGAATTTGCAGTCTGATTAGTAGCAGTCTTTTCATCTTCTTTAAAATTGAAAAGTGCCATTGTATCATAACAAGACGCTATCTTCTTGTTAAATCTCTTAAGCTGCGTTCCTGTTTTGATTTTGCAAGGATACCAATATTCAACGCAATGAAACAAACCTTTACAGGCTATTGACACAAGAGCCATTGCCAAATTCCAATTTCGTAAAGCTCTATGCTTATAATCGTACTCGAGCAATCCCCTTATCTGACGGTCAAGCATTCGGTCATTTTGTGCAATTAAAATAACATCAAAATTAAAATGCCTATGATTAGCAAAGAAGTTTACCCATTCCATACGATCTTTGCGGTCGAACTGGCGAGCGTTGAACATTATGCTTGCTTCATCAATTACTATGAGAGTTTGAGCCTTGAGCTTCCCAGGCTTGTGATTTTCTTTTGCAAATTTTAAAAGATAGTCAATAGTTAAATCACTGTTACGCAGAAAAATAAACTTACCTAAATTTTTTCGGTTTTTGTAAAACTTCCGGGCATTGACAGGATAGTTAGCAATAACATTCTTACCAGCTCCAAGCCAATGAACGATATCAGACGTTGCGTGATAGCTTTTATATGAGCCAGGTGTACCACTGTAAAGTGAAATTGCCATAAAATCACACCTTTTAGATGTTTAATAGGTTCGTAATTTTTAAAATATCAAATCAGACAAATTGCCTGATTTAATATTTTAAGAATTACTATTAATGTAATATAATAAGATTTTGATTAAGAGGAAAGTTTGAAAATAAGGTTTAGCATTTCCGCAAGCGAAAATGCTTTTTCTAAACCCGCCCACCGGAAAACCCGCAGGAAAAAATTATAAAGCGGGTCCCCAATTGGGCCGCAAGCGGCACTACGAATTTAGAAACTAAAAAATAAAATTTGTTTGTCTGAAAAAACTTTTGAAAAAAAGCTCCTGCGGAGGTCTTGACTCTCCAAAAGCAAATGATAGCTTTAAGTCGCCGAGCAACTCAAAAGCTAAAACTCATTTTAAGTCACTCGGCTTAAATATTTTATCATTTGCTTTTGGAGAGTCAAGACTAAACTTTTTTTAAAAACTTTTTTCAGAGAATAGATATATCAGATTTCCAAAGTTGCCTACGGCGTGCCTCACAATCTAAAAGCTAAAACAAAAATAGGAGCAGGGACTTTTTAACCCTGCCCCTAAATTTGATTGAGAGGTAAACGCTACATTAACGACCGATAAGACCACGAACAAATGAAATGCCCTTTTTGGTTGCAATAATTGCACCGAAGATAGCAAGACCCACAGGAAGAGCTAAGCCGATATAGCCGAGAACGTCACCCTGAATGCTTGATACAGAGGAAGAAAAAGAGCTCTGAAGATCAGATGAACTTACAGCCTGTCCAGTCTCTGCGGCAAAACTTGAGATACAACCAAGAATAGCAGTCATACAAGCAATTGCAGAAACTACAATTTTCTTTGAATGTTTTTTGAAAAATGACTTGATTTTAGACATAATTTGTACTCCTTTCATCAAAATTTAAGATTTTATATTCAAAAGACTAACAGCCTTACGAATACCGAATGACAGTAAAGATAAGCAAGTGTAAAGAGCGAAACCTACTCCGAAACCATAAGGAAAAACAGCCATTAAATCAGATATGTAAATCAATTAATCACCACTTCCAAAAGCTAAAGGCTTTAGCTGATAAAATGCCGATAATTACAGCCAACAATCCGATTATACATTGAAAACCTTGTAAATTAATGTTTCCAAGCTCATCAATCGTTGCCATTGTCATCACCTGCCAAAGTGCTCATTACAGCGTCTTTAAATTGACATTTTGAACATACTTGCTCATCGCCCATGCGGAACTTGTCTTTACGCTTTTTGTATAAATACATACAGAGCAATGTAAAAGACATTCCAAGTGCAAAACCTGTCATTTTATGCACCCCAAACCGCTGTAAATGCGTTCAATGTATCATCATCAACATTTTCAACTTCTTTGATAAGAATACACTTTTTCTTATCGTCAAAGTAAAGATTTACAAAAGCTCCTAACTTAGCACTCTCGAGGACTTGAGCATCTCTTACTTTGACTTCTTCGGCTTTAAGTCCTGTTGTATCATCTGATTGCGACAAAACCGAAAGTCTAAAATACTCGATTTTCTCGCCTGCGTCAGTGACGAAATCACCTGAACGATAGCCTACTATCATTTTTACATCATTCATTTTGTTGCCTCCTTGATTAGAATAGATTTTATAGGGACATTCGGAAAGACTTAACTACTACGAGCACTGTAGTCTAAAGTGCGAGATAGTCTCATTTTATTGTCTTTTTTATGTGACCTAAACCGAGTAAATAACAACGTCAATCGTTTAAATATAAGATAGCAAAAACGAACATAACAGCACAATATAAAATCAATGCAATAGTTAAAATATCATAAGACATTTTTACATCCCCTAATTTTATTAATGGAACTTCGGAAAGACTTGACATTAAGTAACTTAAAAATCGTAGTGTTACATACTCCGTTATGCATACCGGGAGAATAGCTCTAATTTGTGTCTTTTTTATGTTGCCTAAACCGAGTGATTATTATGGAATTGATTCAATAAATATTAAGTCGCCGTAATCATCAGAATAAAATTCAATTAAATTTATAAAATCAAATAGTATTTGTAAATTAGAAGTGGTAAAGTTTTTTAACTTACAATGAGCAATATATTTCATTTTTATGTCCCCTTTTTACTTATATAGCCCTTTTCGGGCTAATTATAATATAGCAGTTTTTGGGCTAAAAGTCAATAGAAATATTCGGGCTATGGTAAAATAAAATAAAAAGGTGTAATGTTACTATGAAATATAACGAAATTTTACAAGAATTAAGAAAAGACAGAGCTTTAACACAAACAGAGCTTGCAAAAATATTAAACACTACGCAAAGAACGATATCAAATTGGGAAAGCGGAAGAAATGAACCACCTTATGACTTTTTAATCAAATATGCAAAATACTTTAATGTTTCAACTGATTACATACTGGGACTTACTAAAGATGAAAAACCGTATTGGATCAAAAATCAATTAAATATATCGGGTAAAAACAAGATAAATAAAATAGAGATGAAATAAGGTGTAGAAATGAACTGGGGAATATTAATTGTAATAGGTATTATAGTAATAATATTAGAAGTAGCATCGCAAAGCGTTAGAAATAAGAAAACTAATGAAAAGTTACAGCAAAGCAAAAACTTGAATGTTGATAAGACAAATACTGTAGATGTTGAAGAAGAGAAAGAAGAAAACATCAGCGTTGATGATTATAAATCGTATAAGAAAAAGTATTTGTTTACAAAGAACGAATTTTATTTTTACAAGCAGTTGCAGAAGATTGCAGAAAGCAAAAATTTACTTCCTCTTGCAAAAGTCAGACTTGCAGATTTTGTAGAAGTTAATAACAAATCTGAATATATGAAATACTTTGCAAAAATCAGATGTAAGCATATTGATTTTTTATTGCTTGATAAAGAAACTTTGAAAATTGTAGTTGCAATAGAGCTTGACGATAACAGCCACAGCAACGAAAAAGACAATTTTAAAAATAAACTTTTTGAACAGATTAATATACCTTTGATAAGATGTAAAGGAATAGGCACCGTTGAAGAACAGTTACAGGCTATTCTAGAAAAACCAAACTTTTAATCAAGGTGTCCGGAGTTCGAATCTCCGATGGGTCACCATAAAGCCGCGAGGTACAATGCCTTTGCGGCTTTACTTATATAAATGTAAAAGACGCCGTCGGTAGTTTGCACAAACAACTTTTTAAGCTGTGCTGATTAGAATAAGCGTTTTACACAAAAATTATATATTGGGCTGTCGCCAAGCGGTAAGGCAACGGACTTTGACTCCGTCACCCGTGGGTTCGAATCCCGCCAGCCCAGCCAAAAGCACTGATTTTTATAGTCAGTGCTTTTCTTTTTGGAGTGTTAAAAAATCAAGGTGTCTAAATGACTATCAAACTTATTATTCA
>ERZ779892.544-NODE-544-length-41585-cov-5.116566_pt1 | contig 41585 bp, 30 predicted proteins | sample MGYA00511552_ERZ779892 | MGnify/ENA primary metagenome ERZ779892 (study PRJEB29588, sample SAMEA2154561) | human gut metagenome | biome: human gut; feature: human-associated habitat; material: faeces | place: Denmark | collected 2008/2010 ... | reverse complement strand
ATTCCCGGCGACCATCGCGCCCTCGGATTTGCCCGCGCCGACGATCGTATGCAGCTCATCGATAAACAGAATAATCTGTCCCTCGCTCTTCTTGACCTCGTCAAGCACCGCTTTCAGTCTCTCTTCGAACTCGCCGCGGTACTTCGCGCCCGCCATCAGAGCGCCCATATCCAGGGCAAACAATTTCTTGTCCTTCAAGCCCTCCGGGACATCGCCGCGCACGATACGCTGTGCCAGTCCTTCGACAACGGCTGTCTTACCGACGCCAGGTTCACCAATCAGCACCGGGTTGTTTTTCGTCTTTCTGGAGAGAATCATAACCACATTACGGATCTCACCGTCACGGCCGATGACCGGATCGAGCTTCTGATCTCTCGCACGTTCCACCAGATCGTAACCGTATTTATTTAAAGTGTCATACGTTGCCTCCGGATTATCGCTGACAACACGCTGGTTGCCGCGCACTGTCGAAAGCGCCTGCAAAAAGCTCTCTTTCGTAATGCCGTAGAGACGGAACAGTTCCTTGACCGCCTTATTCGGCTGTTTTAACATCGCCAGAAATAAGTGCTCGACGGAAACATACTCGTCCCCCATCGCCTTGGCTTCGTCCTCCGCGTTCACCAGCACCTTGTTGGCATCGTTGGAGAAATACACCTGACCGCCGGATACCTTCGGCAGCTTTCCAATCGCCTGCTGCACCTCATCACGGAACTGGTCGCCCGAGATTCCCATCTTTGTTATTAATTTAAAAATCAAGCTGTCTTCCACAGTCAAAAGACTGTACAGCAAATGTTCCTGATCAATCTGCTGGTTTCCATATTCATATGCCAGCTTTTCGCAGTTCTGAACTGCTTCCATTGATTTCTGTGTAAATTTATTAATATTCATATGCCCACTCCCCTTTCCGGAACAGTGTGTTTGTTATCTTGTTTTTTGTTCTATGCGTACTATAACACTTGTTGTTAGCACTGTCAAGAGTCGAGTGCTAATTTCACATTTTTTTCACATTTACCCTTAAATGAAAAACTAACTTCCACCTTTAGTCTGTTTTGCTCTACATTAGGAACTGGGGGTGGAAGTTAGTCTTGCAATCGTTTATTCTATAAGAAATACCAGGGCTCCTCCCTGGTCATATCCTCCAACTACCGGAAATGGGATATTTTTATTGTATAGGAGGATTCATTTATGTCTACTAAAGCTACTGGAAACAAAAAACACCTTACCCTCGCTGATCGTGCTGCCATTGAACATGGTATCAGCCGTGGGGAAAATTTCACGCAGATTGCCTGCAGAATCAACAAGGATTCTTCTACCATTTCCAAGGAGATTCGGCGTCACCTTTTCCGGGTTCCTCATTTTCAAAACGAAACCCAGCGGAAGCGCTCAGAATGCGAGCATTTTCAGAACTGTGTAAAGCAGCATATCTGCGGGAATCAGACTTGTAATTCCTTATGCTGGAAATGCCGCCCTAAGCGCTGTTCCATGTATTGTCCTGACTTTACTCCCAGACTCTGCCAAAAGTTAAAAAAGCCCCCCTACGTGTGTAATGACTGCCCTCAGATACGCAACTGTTCCCACGACTTCTATTTCTACAGGGCCAATTATGCCAACGATATTTACAGTGAAACAAAATCTTCTTCACGGTCTGGGATTAACCAGACTCCTGAGTCCCTGGAACAGCTGGACCGTCTGGTTTCCCCTCTGCTTCTGCAGGGACAGCCTTTGTCCCATATCTTTGCTTCTAATCAGGAATCCGTCCCTTGTTCTATAAGGACCCTCTACAACTATATAGACCAGGGATACTTCACTGCAATCAACCTCGACCTTCCCCGGAAGGTCCGCTACAAAAAACGTCGGAAGGTCCGCAGAGAACCTGACAACACTGGATATAGAAAAGACAGATCCTATCAGGATTTTGAGAGATATCTGGAAAAGTTTCCAGATACAAATGTGGTGGAATTAGATGTGGTGGAAGGTGCCGGGGGAAAATCAGAACAAGTACTGTTGACCATGCTTTTCCGTAATTGTAGCCTTATGCTTATTTTTCTTATGGAGGCTGACAGGAAGGACAACGTACAAGATGTGTTTCAGCGAATATATACCCATCTGGGAGCAGAGCTATATCGAAAACTCTTTCCGGTCATTCTTACAGACAATGGTGCCTCATTCAAAGATCCAGCTATTTTTGAACGGCCTGAAGGTGAACTTCTATCCCGTGTCTTTTACTGCGATCCCATGGCTTCCTGGCAGAAGGGACGTCTGGAAAAAAATCATGAATTCATCCGTTATATTATCCCCAAAGGTACGACATTCGCAGGCTTGGACCAGGAGCAGGTAACTCTGATCACCAACCACATCAATAGCGTAGCAAGAGCCAGTTTAAACGGCTGCACCCCGTTTGAACTGGCTCTGCTGCTGATAAACAGAAAACTGCTGGACCTCTGCCAGCTGGAAAGGATTCCCGCCAACCAGGTGATCCTTAAGCCATCACTCTTGAAAAAGTAACTGCAAGATCCATTTCCGGTGCTGGTTTCATAATCAGGCCGGTGGAAGTTAATTTTTCAAAAGTACTTTCAGTGGTCCCAAAATCATGCCCATCTTCCAGAAAAAGCTTTGTTTTCTGCCCTTATTATATGTTAATTTTTACGAATAATCCAGAACTATATGGATGTTAGTCCTGCAAAAAGGTCTTATTTTACCTGTGCCAATGTATGGTGGAAGTTACTTTTTCATTCAACCAGAATTTGTGATCGCTACGAGCCATGCAAAATGCTAATTTTTATTTGCCTGTTTTACCGGAATATTTTCCCTTTTTACTTTTCATTCCGAAGGAAAGTTGTTGTATTTTTATCTTCTCATCTTTCATTACACTGCCATTGCATCAAGATATTTTTTATCTTATCCACGTTATAAAGAACACGTCTTCCAATAATCACCCTTGCTTCTGCATGCACGCCATATGAAAAATGTTCCTGGCAAAAAGACCGATATGCGGGATTCCGAATGGATTTCCACCTTGCTTCGCGCCGGACTTCTGAACGGAAGTTTTATTCCCGAAAAAAGAATTCGGGAATTCCGCGATCTAAATCGTTACCGTAAGAGTGTCATCCGCGATATTACATCACAGAAGAACAGGATTGAGAAATTTTTACAAAGTTCCGGCTTCCGTCTATCATCCTTTATTTCTGATATTTTTGGCGCTTCGGGTAGAAACATCATTCTGCATTTAATTGAACATGGGCAGATTGATAAAACTGCTTTAGATTCTTGTCTCAAAACCAAGACCAGAAACCGTATTGATGAAATTCTCATGTCCGTGAACGGAACACTGTCAGAACACCAAAAGGCATTTTTAAGGATTCTCATGACTCATTACGATTCTTTAAAGAAACATCTTGCTGAAATTGAAACGAGTCTCGAGGAAGATATGGCTCCATTTGCCCTGCAGGTTGAGCAGTTGAATAGCATCTATGGAATAAGCACAACTGCTTCCTGTGCAATTATTGCTGAAATCGGTATTGATATGAAGCCGTTTAAAACTGCGGAACACATCTGCTCATGGGCCGGTTTGTGCCCAGGTAATAACGAAAGTGCTGGAAAACGAAAAAGCACCTCTGTCACAAAAGGCAATCCTTACATAAAAAGTATGCTCTGCGAAATTGCCTGGGTGATTGCAGGGAAACGCAACACTTATCTTTCGGCATGGTACTGGAGAATCAAACAGAAAAAAGGAGCCAAAAAAGCGATTGTCGCACTTGCCCGAAAACTTCTTGTCATCATCTACACAATGTTAAAACAAGGAACTCTATTTGACGAATCCTGTTTTGAAACAAGACGTAAGCACTGTGAACAAAAACAGCTTTCTCGTTATATACGGGAATTGGAAAAACATGGTTATCATGTGGAAGCTCAAAGCTAGCCTTTCTTAAATACGATCAATCTCTCACTACAGGCAGCCAATACTGTGACTGCTTTATAGTGATGCTTTCATAATTGTTGAAAACATTTGTTGTCAAGGTTCAGTTTTTTGCTACGAGTTTTATTTTCGTAGCAATGTACATTTTTTATTTATATTGAACACCCATATGAGTGAATCAATCTAAATTTCAGTGAAGACTCATCCTAGTTTTCGGACAGTCTCCCCCTTTACATCATACCAGCATCCATAATGGCATTGAAATTTGATGGAAATATGAGAGAAATCCTTTTTCTTTAATTTTTCATTACGGAAAAGTATCATAATGCAATGATTTCTTCACACTATTTCAATCTGACAGTTCTTCATAAAAAGAAAAAGCAGTCCCAAATAACATTTCTGCCATTTAAAACCGCTCTTCTCTTATTTGCTCAGAGTCAAATCACCTTCATTAGTTAAACAGTTATTCGGTTAGATAAATTACTCAATCACATCTTCACCGGAATCTTAAACACGATCTTCGTAACCGGCTCCGGATCTGTCACAGCAATGCTTGGCATATGTCCATCCTCCGGTGCATAAAATCCAAACATTCCCCTCTCCATCAGAGTATATCCCTGGTCAACTCCAGACTCATAAAGCAGATAATCCCCGTCCTCTGTGTGATCATCCACAACGGTCAGCTTCCGCAGAGATAGCCAATAAATTTTCTCATTTCCGCTTACAATATACTGGAGATCACAGTATTTCTTGTGGAATTCCATCTGTGCACCGGCAAATGGCCTGATGTTATAGTTCTGCAAGGATGCAAATACGCCCTTCTCCAGATCATATCTGCCAGCCAGAAGCTTTTCTTTCTCAACTCTCTAGATAAAACCGTGAACCATGTCCGCATATTCCTGAAGCTCCGGATAAAGATTTATTTTGTCAACATAATCAATAATCATGATGACTACCCTCTTTAAAATATTAGTCGTGCTTTTTTCATTACCTATACGATACCATGCCACCTAAAATTTCTCAAGTAAAAAAGGCCATCAGCCGCCAAACTTTTCAATCCGGCGGCTGATAGCCTTTTTCAGATAAATTTAAATTTTATGCCCACTCAGCATCTTTCCATTTTTCATGTTTATAAACATCCGGATTTGCAACTAGCTTCCACTTCTTTCCGGCGCATACAGCCTTGCAGCCTTCTACACACATTGTTGCCATGTTAATAACAGCCTCTCTTGTCTGTGCTGCACTGTGCGGGCTGAAAATAAGATTCTTTGCATCAAGAAGAGGATTTCCTGGATGAATCTCCTCACCTACAAATACATCAAGTCCAGCTCCAGCAATCTCGCCACTGTCCAGAGCCTCAATCAGATCTGCCTCATTAATGATTCCACCTCTGGAACAGTTGATAATAATAGCTGTATTCTTCATCTCTTTCAGCTGTTTTGCAGAAACCATGTTCTCTGTCTCCTTTGTCAGCGGAACGTGAATGGAAATAACATCACAATCCTTCAAAAGATCCTCATAATTTGCATAGTACTCATATCCCATTCCTTCAATCTGCTCTTTTGTCAGGAAAGGGTCATAACCGGCAACCTTCATACCAATACCAGTGCAAAGAGATGCAGTGTCACGGCCGATACGGCCAAGTCCGATGATTCCGGCTTTCTTTCCGTAAAGCTCAAACTGCTTATGTGCATCACGGATTGCCCAGTTGCCCTTGGAAGCCTCAACCTGTGCCTCAACAAGGTTTTTGGAAAGAGCCAGCATCAGTGTCAGGGAATGCTCTGCAACAGCACGGTTGTTTGCACCAGGTGTGATAACTACCGGAATACCAAGCTCTGTCGCTGCATCTACATCTACGCTGTCATAGCCAACTCCGGTTCTTCCGATAACCTTCAGCCGTGGAGCTGCCTCCATAACTGCTTTGTTTACAATCTTTGCCGGAGCAGCACGTACGATCAGCGCATCTGCATCCTTCATTTCCTCTGTATAGTTTGCAGGGTTTGCGTCATGTGCAACATAAACCTTCTCGCTCTGGTCAAGAAGAGCCATCCCTTCCGGAGCAACTGCTTCTGTCATTACATACTTCATAATTAATTCTGCCTCCTTCTCATGCCCGACGACATATTTTATCCGCCATATCTGTCAGAAGTGTCTCTTCTCCGAAACCTCCTGATTTTGTGAAAACATGAGTTTTGTTATTATCTGAAATTAACTTGGAAAGAACGATTCCAATTTCAAACTCGCCCACAGGTGTAAGCTGAGCATTGCCCAGATTCCTGATGCAGCCAAGAAGGGTATCCCCACCTGTCATCAACATCGAACTATTCAATCCACGTTTCACCATATTTCCAATGATGCATCCAAGTGATGCCGGAATCCGCACCGGTATTTCCGATTTCGGGATGCCGTTTGCAATAGCAAAACGCTCTGTTTCATTATCACCTTCCGGGTCATTCGTATTCATTGTTACACCGTACTGTGTCAGGTCAGTTGGGATATTTGTTACTTTTACGATGTCTGCGATCTGGGAAATAATGTAGTCTGCTTTTTCCTCAACAGATTTCTCTGCATATGTAGGATATACAGCGTCACAAAGTGCTGCAAGACGATCCTGGCAGGCATCTTTATTGAATTCCATTACGTGAGCAAACAGGATTGCGTTGGAAACACCGTGTGCAATATGGAATTTGCCGCCCAGAGGATAGGACAGAGCGTGAACTGCTGTTGTACCACTTCCTGTGATAGCGATTCCGCCATAGTATGCACCAAGAAGCATATTGTTCTTTGCTTCCATGTTGTCCGGATTATTGTATGCTTCACGAATGTTTCTGAAAATCAGTTTTGCACCCTCTACTGCATATTGTTACTACGTAAGCGTCCAATAAGAGGGTGTATCGAAATTTCTGGCTGTTGCATGTAAACTATTGATTAGAGTTTTGGGAGTTGACTCTAAAAACTCTAAATCTAATCTAAGGAGCAGGCTTATGGATCTTTCTTCTTTGACTCCAGACAAACAGGTGAAACTTCAATACTGGCTGGATGTAATACGGCAATGCAGGGCCTCCGGACTGACAAATCAGATCTGGTGTGAACAACACGATATCTCTTTGAAAAGTTATTATTACTGGCTTTCCAAAATTCGAAAGCTTGCCCTGGAAGAACTGCCCCGCAAGAAAAACGGCATCCACATGTGTACAGACCAACAGTCAACTGCTTTAACGGAATCCCCGGCTGAGTTTGCGGAGCTTTCACTTCCGGACAGAAACATTTCCCGTTCCACTCCTGCAGCCATACTTCATATCGGATCCATAACAGTGGAACTTTATGAAGGCACATCTGCCCAGATGCTGGAAAACATTCTGAAAGCCGTGCAGTCATGTTAGGAGAGCTTTCCCATGTGGAGAAAATCTATATCCGATGCGGCTACACCGATATGAGGAAGCAGCTCAATGGCTTGCTGGATATCATCCAGTACAACTTCAAACTGGATCCTTACAGCAATTCCTTATTCCTGTTCTGTGGAAAGAGGGCTGACCGGATCAAAGCAGTCCATTACGAGGGAGACGGTTTCTGCCTTTTATACAAACGGTACGAAAACGGACGTCTCCAATGGCCGCGGACCGGCGAAGAAGCAAAACAGATTTCTGATCAGCAGCTGCGCTGGCTTCTGGAAGGTTTGAACCCGGAGCAGCCAAAGGCGGTTCAGAAATGGCTCCCGCATAAGTCTGAAAATACTGAAAATCCTTAGAAATGCTGGGAAATCTGACGATTCTATGGTATAATAATCCTATCGAAACGAAAGGGTTTTCAGGTTATGTCAGCTACGGAACAGGAGTATAAAAATCATATCAAAGAACTGGAACAGCAGGTCCGGCTCCTGAAAGAGCAGGTTGATTTCCTGACCCGTAAACTTTATGGAACAAAATCCGAGAAGACATCTACTCTCGAAATCGAGGGGCAGATGTCTCTTTTTAATGAAATCGAAACCTGTGCGGATCCTGATGCACACGAACCGGAGCTTGTTGAGATAGAGAAGCACCTACGTAAAAGGAAGTACACCGGTCAGCGGGAAGAACTGGTAAAAAATCTCCCTCACAGCAAAGTACTCCATACCATAGATGAAAGGGAACAGATATGCGATAACTGCGGGAGTACGATGGTGAAAGTAGGGGAAGAATTCGTCCGCACGGAAGTACAGTTTATCCCTGCAAAACTCAAGGTGATTGACCATTACCGGGAAACGTATGAATGCAGGTCGTGCCGGAAAAACGGAACTCCTTATATGGAGAAGGCTCCGGTGCCATATCCTCCCGTCCTGCATTCTCTGGCATCTGCATCTACCATCACCTGGCTCATCCACCAGAAGTTTGAATTAAGCATCCCGCTGTACAGACAGGAAAAAGAATGGGAGGCTTTGGGATTACGTTTAAGCAGAGCGACTATGTCAAACTGGCTTCTGGTTGTCTATCGGGACTGGCTTGTACACATCGTCCACCGTCTGAAGCTGGAACTTCTGAAACAGAGATACCTTCATATCGATGAAACACATGTACAGGTGCTGAAAGAACCGGGACGGAAAAATACGTCCGATTCCTATATGTGGGTTTACTGCAGCATCAGAGATGCTGTAAATCCCATCCGCTACTTCGAGTACCAGCCGGGACGAAGCGGGAAATATCCGGAAGCGTTTCTGAGGGAATATGAAGGTTATATCCATACAGACGCTTACTCCGGATACAATGCAGTTTCAGGAGTAAAAAGATGTCTTTGCTATACGCATCTGCGCCGGGCTTTCGTGGATGCGCTCCCAAAAGACATCCATAATTCGGAAGCATCAAAACCTGCGGAAGCAATCCTCCGTCTGAATCAACTCTTTAACATAGAGTCAGAGTTGGAGGCGCTCCCTCCTGATCAGAAGAAAAAAGAACGTCTTATCCGCGAGAAACCGCTTCTCGAGGCTTTTTGGTCATGGGCAGAAAAAAGTGCCATCGGAGAGCTGCCGAAATCCAAACTTTCAAAAGCTTTTCATTACGCCTTAAATAACCGTGAAGGTTTTTGGAATTATCTGGAAGACGGGAATTGTTCCATCAGTAATTCGCTTGCGGAAAACTGTATCCGTCCCTTTGTGATCGGCAGAAAGAACTGGCTGTTCTCCGGCAGTCCGAAAGGGGCGGAAGCCAGTGCAGGAATCTATACACTGGTAGAGACAGCGAAAGCGAATGGGCTTGCCCCGATGAAATATATAAAATATATCCTGTCCGACATGCCGGGGAGTGCTTTTCTTGAACATCCTGAATATCTGGATGATTATCTGCCTTGGAATCCTCTTGTAAAAGAATTCTGTCGATAACCGTTGACCTTTTAGTATAAAAGGCTGACGGTTATTTTTCTATACACTGTTTTATTTGACACTTACCTCAGAAATATTAATGAGCTTCCTGAATGATGAATCTTTCTTTCTTGATTGTGTAGAAAAGCATAAATCTAAACTTACAAACTTAGCATATAGGAAAATTTGCAAACGGTATCATGAATTATCGAGCATTCGTGATTCTAAAATCTACCAAATTGCAAATTATATTTTAACACACGTAGGAAAAATTACCCCGACAACGTTAGAATGCCTTTTATTTTTCTCAAGCGGAGTAAATTACGCATTAAATAGGAAGCAATTAATTCCTGATGAGTGTCAGGTATCTCTGAATGGACCAATTTACCCTATTATACATAACATGTATAATAAACCAGATTACATATTACTCGATAATGGCATTGCAAGTCAAAGTGGTTGGTTAATGTCTAAGATTTCGCTGGACGAGCGCCGGGCTATAGATCTCACTCTTCGTACGTTTGGTATATATTCTCCAAAAATTTTGGAAATGGTAAGTCGCAACCAATTATTATATATAACCAACCTCTCAATTGATCAGGAAGCTGCCGTTGAAGCGTATTATGCATCGCATAACCTTAATACCGAAGAAAACATAACAAACTATATTTTTGAGGTCATAAAAAATAACCAGTAAAAATAAGACCGTATTTGAAGAATTTTGAGGGGAATCTCATTTCTTTCGAATACGGTCTTATTTCTTATTAGAGATGTATCAATTAGATAATAATTGTTGATAATATAATTGTGCAGCTGAAGCACGTTCACCTTTTTCACGCTCTATATTGGCTGGCTTTTCATATTGTGTCAAAAAGGCAGTAGATGCGGCTTCCACATCCTGTATGGATTTTAGGGTATTAAGCAATGCAGGCTCATACTGCTGCAAATACGCCATCAGCGAATCCAATTGCCCCTTTAAGTCTCCAATGCTCTTTCCCTTATCTATTGTATAACGGCACAAATATTCCTTAATTGTTGGATCTGTAAACTGGACAATTCCATATCCATATCTTCCACCGGAATAAAGGCCAAATCTGGAGCTGCTAATAACTTCTGCTCTTGATATTTCACCGGAATCTACCATTTGCGTATACATTTGCCCCGTAATCCTTGTTCTTCTAACAGCCCGTTCTTCTAACAAGGTAGAATCTAAGTTTGTACTGGATTCATTTGCCATATTTCCAAGTATACCGGCTGCTCCTGCGGGTGTAATTCCATGTGACAGAAGATAGTTCCATATTTTCTCGGCATTCCCATTTCCAACTAATTCGTCAGAATCTTCTATAGTAACCATATGTACAATGCTTCGTTCACCGGACAAAAACGGAGACATTGTTTTTACGTAAGCGGATACGGTTATAATAACTTGATTTCCAGTAACCCATTTATTACAATTTGAATCTGCATATTCAAGTACAACCTTAATATCTGATATATTCTGATTTTCAATCGACGCTTGCGCCACTTCCAGTGATAGTTTTTCGGCATTTGTCTTTGTTGCACACACCGCTACGGCTCTGGACGATGATACTATGGCTTTTGACAGATTATTCATTGAGAAATTGATCTGCATCACTGCAATTATCAATATCACCATCGAAGTGATAAACACACTCATAAACGCAGCCGCGAGAAATTCTCCATTTCCTGATCGTAATCTTTCCATCGCTTATTCCTCTAATCTGTTGTAAATCTTCGAATCGCAAGAATTGGGCGACAATCTGCGCTTCGATCATGTGTTATTCCCGCTGTTTCATTTTTCGCTTCCACAATCATACCATTTCCATCATAAATTGCGACATGTCCAGCATAACATAAGACATCACCAGCTTTTGCATGTGCTAAATCTGCGACAGGCTGGCCTAAAGATCTCCACTCACCGGATGTCGCATATGGACCACTATATACTCCACAATGTGTAAGACACTGCCATACAAAATGCGAACAGTCAATACCATTCGTAAGTGAATTTCCGCCCCAAACATAGGGATTTCCTACCCATTGTAATGCAAATTGCACGATAGCTGTTCCTTGCGCTGTTGCACCTGTACCATAGCTGTTTGAAGAAATAAATTCTGTTGTCGCTGTTTTTTGAATTTGATATTTTGTCTTGTCCTGATCCCAGTGAATGGATGCCAAACTAGGTAAATACCACTGTCCTACAGATAATGTCACTCTGATTTTGTTTTTTTCAAATGCATCTGCATCCATTTGTAAATCGACAATATCTATATTGGTTTTGGACTGCAATAATTTCTTAAGCTTCTCAGCTTGCGTATATGCTTCCTGATAGGACGCACCATCATTCTGAATCATATATATTGCAACCCCATCAGCGATGGAATCCACTGCATTTTGAGCTTTCAATGCCATCTGACGAATTGCATATGTCTGAATAACGCCAATGACCAGAGCGTAGATAAGTAACAGCATAAAGCAGCCATAGATAAAAACCCCATTGCCTCGTCGTAAACGCTTCAGCTTCAAGAACTTTCACCCCCGTTTTCAATCATCATGATGCAGCGGACTGTTTTCGGCTTTTTAAACCATTGTGTAAATCCATGCACATCTGCAGTTACAGTCACTTGAATAAATTTTCCTTTTTCCCAGACATGATCTTTACTTTCATAGCCTGGTGCATAATCGACCGTTGCCTGAATTGATGAATGATCAATGACCCGAGTTTCGCGTTCCAGATAGTATTCCGCAGCATCCTGCACTCGCTCCTGTGCCTGTTCCAGTGAGTCGCAGATTACAACCTGCCTTCCGACACTCAAGATACATTCTTCCATTACGTTTTCGGCATTATTAAGGATCAATGAGTTTAGGATGATGATATAAAAAATCGTAAGGAATAGGATTGAGATGCTGTAGCCGATAAACTCTCCCGCCCCCTTCCGAAATCGTTTTAACATACGTGAAGGCTCCTCAAAATACCATATAATACGCACGAGGCAAAAATGAACGGGGCAAAGGGAAACTCCTTCTGTTCAAATACCTGTACATTTTTTAATGACAACTGTCGTAAGGTTAATTTTATTGTCTGCTTCGAACCGGGTACAAAAAACCATGCATATCCCAATAATAGTATAGCTGCGCCAACAATGATGAAGCAGCTACGGGAAAATCCCACAAATGCTACAATTGCCATCCATAATTTGAGATCTCCCATACCCATAAGCTGAAACATTCCAAAAAGAAATACAAATACTATACCAATACACCGGATTAAAATTGTCTTTGGCTCCTGGCATAAAAACAATCCGCAAAAAATGCCTGTTGCAATTACGAGGTTAGGGATTTTTCTGTATTCCAGATCAAATACGGCTGCAACACCGCTTAAAACAATGAGTAGTATTTCTGCTATCATATGTATTTCCTTCCTTTCAAAAAAGTGTTCCTGTTAATTCTGATAGTATTGGAATTATTAGGAATACGATCATCGGCATAAGCTGGAAAATAGCCATCGGCAGCAAAATTGTATTTGTAACCTTTCCGGCTCTTTCTTTGACCGCCAGTACATGGGTTTCCCTAATGTCTTTCGCTTTTTTGGATACGGTTGCTGCAATCGAAACACCTTTGGTATAAGAAGTCGAAACGTTAAGAACAAAATCACTTAATGTTTCTTCATCATATCGCGCTGCGACATCTTCCATGGCCTGCTGCCAGCCGGAGGCTCCCATTTGTGATTCACTAAGCGCCCTCAGAAATTCTGTTGAAATTAATGATGGAAATTTTTCACAAATAACCAGCATTGCATTTTCAATAGGCATTCCGATCTGCAGTTCTGCTTGAAGCAGATCCAGAAATCGTGGCAATTCATCTGCTATTTGAGCTTTCATAGATTCCGCCTTTGCATTTAGGGTCATTTGTTCATAGCCGACCAGAATAAAAAATCCCAAAATCCCGCAAAGCATAAAGTACATGGACGATACAATAGATAACACTCCACAAATCGTAAGCAAAATAATTGCATATGTATATCTCATTACCATACGCTTCATATCTGGTTGTTTTCTTACTAAACTGTAACTCTGATAATATTTCTCCGCTTTTATTCCAAATTTATTTGCTACAGTATCTGGCTTTTCATATCCGTAAATTGCACTATACATTTTTGAGTCAAAATCATGGAATAGCCAATCGTCCGGGTGTTCGCTGGCATAACGAGTCCCTTTATGTTCCAAATTATAGAAGATCGCTGATATAAAAATAATAAAAAGAAAAATAGCTATCCCCAGTAAAATAGAAATAGAAAGTGCATCAAATTCCATAAAATCACACCCCTTTCTGTACTCGTTTAAGTGTTTTATGGTTGATGATAGATCCTACAAATGGCATACACAAGATTATCACAAACATCAAAATATGAATAGAGTCTTGAAAATAAGTGTCAATATAGGATGGACTGGTAATGCAAAAGTACAAAATAGTACCAGGTGCAATAAAATCAAACATCCAAACCATCGCACTTGTTGCAGCAAAAATACTTTTAATTTCCCTGCGCATCATAATTCTTTCTTCAATGTTTTTAGCAATGGACAACACCACATCTGCTTCGTGTCCACCAACTGTATCTTGTACAGCAATTGCAAGTGCAACATCTTGTGCATCTTCATTACCACAATCATCCGCCATTCTTTGAAAAGCTTCCGATACAGGAAGCCCCATTTGGAGATCAGCTGACAACTTAGCAAAACATTTTTGCATTGACGGATGGACAAATTTACATTGAGCAACATCTTCTACTGCTCTTGCAATGCTTAACCCCGCTCTTAGAGAAGATCCCATCTGATTTAAAGCTCTGGCATAACGCTCCTCATATTTTTTCTGTGTGCTATTTCGAATTATCATAAGAAGAATGTCCGGGATCAGAAATCCCATAAATGCCATTAAGATAGAAAAAAGGCCATTTTGAGAGAAGAAATATACAAATGCGCCTACCGCCAATGGCGAAATGCCCAAAATTAGCAAATATGTACTAATAGCCATCCGAGAACCTGATTTTTTTATCACGCGTTCCCGATCTTTTAGGAATACGGTAATGAAATCATCACCTACATTGACGCGACTTTCCGAGCAGTGAACTTTCGCAATAAAAAAAAGCGAAAATAACATAATGGAAGAGCAAAATAATGCGATAACAATAGAAAGACTCACGTCTTAATTTCCTCCTTTGGTACATTAATCTGAAAAATGGTTTCGTCTACGGAAATACCATGGTCCCTAATTTTCCTAATAGCAGTCTTAGGAACGTTACCAGTTGCATGAAAGATTTTTCTCTGTCGATCATACAAAAAAATATCATTAAGTCGTAATTTTCCAGAGTTTTCCAGTCCATCAACCTCTGTTATTGCTGTTATTTTCCTGCTGCCATCAGGAAAGCGTGATAGCTGTACAATTATCTGAACAGCTTCCGCAATTTGCAATGCTATAGATTTTTCGGAAAAATCTGCATTCTTATCGTAGGAGTACAAGATCGGAATTCGCACATCACACATGTTTCTGGGGCTGTTTGCATGTATGGTACTCATACTCCCTTCATGACCAGTTGACATAGCAGAAACCAGATCTATGATGGATTCATCACGTACTTCACCTAAAATAATCCGATCTGGACGTTGACGCAAAGCAGCTTTAACGAGCGATTTCTGGTCAACCATTTCCATATCCTTTGTGCTTGAAAGCCGAACCTCCATTCTTCGGACATTTTTCTGCTGCAATTTTAATTCCAAGGTATCTTCTATCGTAATAATCAGATCATTTTCTGCAATATAAGACGATAGCATATTCAGCATTGTGGTTTTTCCTGTACCAGTACCACCAGAGACAAAAATATTTAATCTTCCCTTCACACAGAGTGTCAAAAAGTACAGCATCTGTCTATTCATAGATCCCATTCTTACGTAGTCCGCCCCAGTAAGTGCAGATTGTGAAAATTTACGGATTGTAAGTGTTGCGCCATCCGGGGAAACCGGTGGAATGGTTGCATTTACACGGCTTCCGTCCTGAAGCCGTGCATCTACAATTGGATGACCAATATTTATCTGGCGATTTACCTTTTGGACAATTCGCTTGATGATGGTCTGAAGGTGAGCCTCGCTATTAAAAATAGTCGGAACTGGTTCTACTTTTCCATGACGCTCGACTACTATATTGTCATATCGTTGTACAACAATTTCTGTAACTTCGGGATCTTGCAGATATTCTTCAATAGGACCATTGCCCAGAACCATCATTCCGACCGTTTTTTCAATGCGTTTCTGAACTTCAAAGGTAACTTGCAGCTTTTCACATTCGGCTGCAATTGCCCTCCTGATAGGTGCATCCAGATCATCCAAGTTTTTTGTAATCAGATCCTCGGAAAACTGTTCAGAAATAATCTTAATAACATCTGTAGCATAGTCCTGTTCTTCTTTTGTTGGCTGCACATGTTCAGATCCAACTTTTTCAATAATGCGTTGTTTTTCATTCTCCTTTTTCTGATACTGTTCCTTCATCAGTGTCGGAGAAGAAGACTGTGAAAATGACATATCTATCCTCGCTTTCCAAACAACCGTGCAAACAATCCTTTCTTTTCCGGTTGTTCAAGAGCATGCTCTTCATCAACAATTTGGGATACGATCTTTCCAATACTTTTCGTAAAATCGTTATTAGGGCTATATACAAGCGGTTCTCCATTATTGCTCGCGCGTCGAATATCATTTGTATCTTTGATAAGTGCAATGCATGGATAGGGCTTATTTGTCAACGGATTAATAAATGTTTCTTCCAGCTCATCCGTTCCCAACCCTACTGATTTTTTAGATTGTACTTTGTTGATGATGAGGCCGATTTTATTCATATCAAAATGCAGGGCATCCAACATTTTTAACAGCGAATTATTGCAGTTGGCGGTATTGAAGTTCTGCGTAAGTACAAGAAATACCTGATCTGCTTTGAGAAGCGTCATATAAGACGAATCTCGGGTGTTGTTTCCCGTATCACAAATAACAAAATCGAAGCCTCCGTTTTCAACAATGTTATTCAGCATAATTTCAAGTTCTTCACCTGAAATATCCATACTGTCTTCATTCGAGGTCGGTGCCAAGAGTGCATACAGTCCGGATGCTTCATTCTTCTGCAGAAATCGTTCGATCTGTGTAGCAGAATACTGAATCGAATTCAACTGCTCTTTCGTGTGGCGGCCATGCTTGTTTACAGGCATGCGTTCCAATTGCCCACGAATTTCGTCAGCCCATAAGGTCATGCACGCTTTATTTGGATCATACAGCAAGGTTCCCATAACATCCCCAAAGTCAATGTTATAATCGACAATGCAGACCTTAAATTTATCGCGGCCATGCTCCGTAAGCGCAAGGTATGATGCCAATTCGCAAGAAATTGTTGTTTTTCCAACGCCGCCTTTCGCGGAATACACAGTAATTATTTTGGCACGTTTTTTGGTATCTCCAACTTCCTGACTTATCTGTTTTTCAAGCATTGACTCCTGTTTCTTCTTCTCTTCTTCTTTTCGTTTCTGTTCGGCAATTTTTTCCTGTTCCCGAACTTTCGCCATCCTGCTCCGTAAGTCAAGTGTATAATCATCCTCTTCCTGATTCGAATCATCTGTATCGTCTTCCATGACAGGCGTTTTCCTTGATGCCGGTATTTCCTGATAATATCTGGTATTTTCGGCATTCCGAGCTATTGGTTCAGAATGTTGAACTTGAGAAGGGCGTTTTACACGAGCAGGTTCTCTTGATTCGATAATATCTTCGCCTTCATCCTCCTCTTCGTACTGTACTGCACCAGTATAGATATCATCAGATAATACAGATTTTTTCTGGGCAATAGAATCTTTTCTATTGTCAGGCACACGTTCTGGACGATTGTCCCGAAAGCTTTCCGAATTTACCGATGGCATTCTGGATGTAGAAAGTGTTTTTTCGCGGGAATTTTCAACTTTGCTTCTATTTCTCTCCGGTTGAATTGTGATAACTGAATTATTATGGATAGCATCAATAAGTTGTGATGCCGACTTTACAATGCCATAACAGGAGATTCCTTTTTCAGCAGCAAGTTTTAATGTATCTGCATTTCTGGCATAACATGTAACAGGAATATTATAATCCCAATCTGGATAATACTGCAGAATATCCGCATTCAATACAATTCTATCCGGCGAAAACATTTTAAGCTTTGCCTGTGTCTCATCGACATTATTCAACGTAATGATTTCTGTTTCAAAATCATCACTCAAAATCATTCGACTTTCAATATCCGTTGTGAAAGAATAATTCTGGTCAATTAATAATATTTTCATCTGTAAATAGCTCCTGTTAAGAGGTAGCTTCTCCTTTCTGTAATGTATCAACTGCCCAAATGGGCAGTTGATATGTATTATTTGTTTGGATTATATGTAGGTGTTTCCTCATCCGTATATTGATAATCGGTACTATCAACAACAGCCAGATTCAATGTACTATTATTCTGTGCATTAATCAGTTTTAAGGATTGTTCTGCGTCTACTTCTATTGTGGCTGATGTTAATGTTCCTTTTTCGCTTCGTTCTACGGCGATGACGCTCATGTTTTGAAACAATAATGTTGTTCCTACGCTATCATCATAACCTGTGGCATATATGTTAATATGCGACCCTTCCCTAATGCCATCGGCAGCCCCTGTCACAGAATCCAATGGAATTGTTACCGCTATCATTCCAGCATGAATATTTTTTTCAATGTCTGATCCACCATTCACAAAAAGTTCTGAACGTGTCAATGGCATACCTTCTGCCACATCCATGCGAAGGTGATCACCGGAATTTAACACTTCTGTCAATTCTGATCCAGTGATGAATCTCGATTTTACATCTGCCGTTTTACCAGCCGTAACAATCTTGGAATCGCAACGAATAGGAGTAAGCATCTTTTCTGTCAATGCCGTACCTGATTCGTAATTCGAGTTAAAGACATATACGGTTGTCTTTTGTGGTGTCAAATAGAGGTATAACGAAACACCACCTGCTGCCGCTACCAAAATAGCGATAATAAGGATAATAAGGATTTTTCTGTTTTTTGAATTCATGTTGGTTCCTCCTTCTCTTATAGTATTGTAAAAAAAATTTTAATAAGTGAAAAAATATCCTGAACAGGAATCACTGCTCAGGATATTTAGGTTTTGTTGCATTCCCCATCTCTGCTTTTTCTATAGGAAACATCAAGCTGACATAATCGTTTTCGCCTTTTTCTGAATCAGGATCTCATCAAGCTCGATATTAGATGGTGGATTAATGTTCAATCTGCTGATCTGTACAAGAATGGGTTCCGCATCTTTAAAGTCAAACGTTCTCGAGGTTTGGCAAACAAACCATCCGGTAGGACTTCTTGGAAACCATTTGACCAGATCACGATCGTCAATGCGTTCTTCACGGCCAACCGTTCGTACGACAACATTAATATCATCTGTCCGTTTGAGTCGCCCAGCAAATACAAGTCCGCTATTAGCAATAACTGAAGATGGCATATCTGCTATTTTCTGCGTGATTGCAAAAATAAACAATCCATATCCGGCAGACTGATCCAAAATCTGTTCAAATTCGGATTGTCCGGACATGCCAAAATTTTGTCCGCCGCCAGTACCTGCACAATCATTTCCAGTTAATACTTCGTTGGCTTCTTCCAATACAAGAACAGTTTCGTATTGATCATCTGCCAAATATCCGCCTTCATGCGCTAATGCAAACTTAAAGAATCCACTTGTAATAACACCAAAGATGAAATTTTTGAACGTGTTTTCAAGACCTTTCGACTCTAAAACAGTAACCTCATCAGCTCCTATCAAATCATCAATAGCAATGCCTTCTGAGCTGCCGTACAGCTTGGATTCGATGGAATATTCTCTTGAGAAGCAGGAAAGACGCTCTATCAATCGTGCATATGCATCTTTCGTGTCGTTTCCTGATTTTCCTGCCCCTGTGAGTTTGTCTCGCTTTTCCTCCATCCTACGGTATATAGACTGAAAATTAACTCTTGATGATAATTCAGCCACTAAATCCTTACTTTCGCTATCCGATCCTGAAACATCGAATACTCCATTTTCCTTATACAGTTCGTAAACAACGTCTGCAATCATTTGCTTTCCACGCTCTAATAATCCATAAGCCCGGCAATAAATATCAATAACTCCGTCTATCCAAACCTGCGGATTAACACCATGAGGCACTTTCCAAGGATTAATATGAATTGGGTTAAAATTAGGATTTCCCATAGAATAGAAGTTAAAGCGTTCTGGTTCCACAAAACGTGCCAAGGTACGCCAATCCTGTTTCGGGTCCATAACAACAATTCGTAATCTCTTTCCTGTCTTTTTTCGCCGGATTTTTGATAATTCCGCGATAAAACGCATAGCTGCCACAGTTTTTCCTGACCGCGATGCTCCTGTAAAAAATCCATGCATTAAATTGTTTTCATCGATTCTATAGTCAAATGCTGTTCGATAACCATGCTCAAAAGTAAAACGTTCTGGATTAAGAATGGTTCCCATATATATGTCTCCCTGCATACGTGCTGGAACTGAGAATTTAGGAACATCTTGTACAATCGAAAATACGCCTCCCTCTGAGACACGCGGCAGATGCGTGTATGCAACATATTCTTCCGGGAGCAGGACTGTACAGTATTTATACTCTTCTGCTCCAAATACATTTTCTCTGGTTACGTCTGCAGAAAAGGCTGAAAAGTGATATAACAAATGTTTTTGCTCTGTCTCAGTTAAGTCAAGAACTTGAACTGGGTTTACCATCGCATACTCGTTTTGCCATGTTGACTTTGCAACTGCCTGCGCGGTGGAAAGAGCGTCCAAACTCGGACACGCAATGTATACATATGTATAAAAAGCTCCCTGTCCGCGCAATGCTTTTTTTATACGCTCATTTTGATATTCCATCAATTCAAGCAGATCTTTGACTCCCTGATCCAGCCATTGATATGATTTGCTGTATCCAATAGATGGTCCCAAGCCCATAGAACTACTGGTTCCCATAGAAGATGTTCCGGTTGTTCCGTTGCTGGTTCCTTGTGAAGACCCATTGGAAGTTGTATAGCTGTTTCCATTGGACACGCTTTCTGTATTTCCAACGTTTTGTCCATATCCTGTGGAAGCTGACTGTGACACAGAATTTGTGAGTGTCTGTCCTACCGATTTGCCAAACGTCTCACTCTGACCAACAGATTCAGATTGTCCATAGTTTTGAGACTGCGAGTAGCTTTCGGATTGTCCATAGTTCTGACCATAGCTTACACTATCAGATATTCCATAATTCTGTCCTACATTCTGGCTTACGGATTGGCCATAATTTTGACCATAATTTACACCACTGGATATTCCGTAATTTTGTCCAAAATTCTGACTTGCGGATTGTCCATAGTTTTGACTCATATTTTGGCTTTGTGACTGTCCAAAATTCATGCCAAAATTCTGACTCTGCGATTGTCCAAAATTCTGACTCATGCTGGTACTATCTGATTGTCCAACATTCTGTGATGCGCTGATACCCGTTGATACTCCATGACCATAAGACATTCCCATGCTATCCGAAACACCGACAGAATTACTAATGCTACTGCTTTGTCCATATCCATAAGACTGCGATAAGCCCGCACTTTCCGATATACCATGGCTTACGGATTGGCTTACACCATTTCCAATGCTGTAAGAATCGCTGACTGATTGATTAGCTCCCCAGCCTTGGCTGATGCTCTGACCAATATTAGTTCCATAACTTTCATTGGCTCCATAGCTGCCGCTAATGCCCGCAGAACTGCCATATGACAAAGACGCTCCTTGAGATGTACTTTGTCCATGTGAGACTCCGCTGCTCATAGAGGAACCAGAGGATGTCCCAAAGCTTGTCCCATGGCTTTGTCCAACGCTATTGCTGATGCCATTGGATGATGATTCTCCAAATGACGCTGAATCGCTGCTGCTACCGGAAATAGACGCATTTCCACTGGCTGTTCCAAACGGAAGCCCCAATGAACCGCCAAAATTGCCGCCAAATGTTGAACTATGTCCTGCTGAAGATGATTGTCCGTAGTTAGCAGAACTTCCATGGCTGCTATTAACACCTTCACTCATACCAAATGAGGATGAGGATGAGACTCCCTGACTCAAACTTGAAGATGAAGATTGTCCAAAGGAAGCAGATTGTCCCCGATTCATACTCTGGCCTTGGCTCCAGCCATAGGATTGACTATTCCCAACGCTATGTGATTGCGAAGTATTTTGGCCATAACTCATATTATAGCTATTTCCTTGCGATACCGAATGTCCCTGAGAAATATTGGTGCTTTGGGAAATCCCTTGATTCTGAGAGGTTCCATAGCTATGAGAAATTCCTTGATTGAAAGATTGGGATTGTCCCTGAGAAATTCCTGTATTCTGGCTTACGCCATGATTCACAGAAGTTCCAACGTTTGTCGATTCATTTTGCGATACGCCAAAGGAAGATCCCGATGAAGTTCCATGACTCTGCCCAAAAGAAGTTCCACTCGAAGTCCCCTGACTCTGCCCAAAAGAAGTTCCGCTTGAAGTTCCATGACTCTGCCCAAAAGAAGTTCCGCTTGAAGTTCCATGACTCTGCCCAAAGGAGGTTCCACTCGATGACCCTTGGCTCTGTCCAAAGGAGGACCCATTTGAAACCCCTTGGCTCTGCCCAAAAGATACTCCGGAAGAAGTTCCGTGCGACTGATTTATGGAAAATCCGCTGCTCTGCCCAATTGAGTGACCAAAGGTCTGACCAAAGCTTACCCCCTGTGTATGTGATACTCCTTGAGAGTAGGAATTAGAAATAGACTGTCCCTGACTCTGCCCCATAGATTGTCCATAAGTCTGAGATAATGACTGTCCCACAGACTGTCCTTGGGATGTCGTAAAAGACTCTCCTCGTGCATAACTTACTGTATTGGCATCCGTATATGCTTTGCTCCATCCCTGACTTTGGGATGCATTAGCCATATACATCATCGGGATTGACAAATTTAGGCTTAAGGATTTCGTTCCCTGCAGTTGTCCATACCAATCTGTCATTTCAACCTGAGATTGGCGCTGCCAGCTCATCAATGTATCTGTATGTACAGGAGTTGAAAGGATTTCCAGAACGTACTCATAATCTGCCATACCTGTAATAATTTCTTCCAAGGTACCTTGTGAATCTGGGTTTACATTAGATCCGCCCATTCCTTTATTTCCGGCATCCTCCCCAGCTTTATTTGCTTTGGGAATACCGCGGACTACGGTGAGGTAATCCATATTGTACATCTTTTCCCTCAACCATTCGGTTTCTTCGGCATTTGCACATCGCATCTCTAATACCCGAAAAGTTCCCTGCATTGATCCGACAAAGCCAAGGAATCCGTGTTTTGCCTTTTCTTTTGCTTTGTTGATCGTAGACGCTACACCTTGAATTCCATAGATGTATAGCAATCCAACCGCTACTGGTTTTAGTACATTGGCGATAATTGTAATTAAGTTGGCATTCTGCTGATTGACTGCAGTTAATACTTGTTCCTGCATATCCATTAGTGCTGTTGACTGTTTGGCATCCGCCGGCAGCCGGATTACTCGTGCCATTTTTATAGCCTTATAGCAATGGATACGTTCGCCAGTAGATGGATTCATAACTTCCATCTCATAACACAGATATTGCAGATTGCGTTTTTCTGGATCTTTCGAGGAGTTTTCATCATATTCAGCCCACGAATCCAGAATGCGAAAGTCATCTGTCGGAAGAGTCTCTGTAACCGGATGTAATATTTGCTTGATTTGGAATAGTGAAAGCACATTTTCACCTCATTTCTCATTTTATAAAATATTGCTGTTGCTTCGCCCTCCATTTCGAAGGCCACGCTTTTGTGCAAAGGTTTTTGCCAATGTCTGTTGCTTTTTAAACTGAAATAATCGTTTCAGTTGATATCCAATCTCGCCAAGAGGAACTAAAACGCCAGTAAACCACATCATCGTCTGTAAATACCCAGGAATAGCATTTCCTGTTGATGTCGGAATGGCTTGTTCGAAAGATGCTGCTATCATTTCCGATGAGACTCCAGACACAACGCTTAATACTGCGTGAACCGTAATCAACGTGCCATAATATGTCGCGCATACAATTAACATGTGGTTTAGAGCATCCTTTCTCTGACTAGGCATTAAAAGCGCGACTAAAACACCAACATCCCACATAGCGCCCGATAATGGACAAATCAATTTTTTTCCGAACTCACCAAACATGTTGATTGTAAATAATCCAAGACAAAACACTGCTATCGGGAAAGCAATTGCTTTCAAGATATGCACTGCTTCATTTCTCGTCATGTTTTGGCGATATACGATTTCGTTATCGTTACGCATAACGTGCCTCCTTTCAAATCACTCCATGTTCATCTCTGGCAGCAATGTCATATTCTTCTTTGAGCAGCAATAATATGGTTCCAAGGACTCCAAACACCAATAAAAAGGAAAATCCATTACTACTCAACAAATACAAAAAATTGCTAACAGCATTTTGATTAAATGCTAAAAATGATTTCACGTAGTTCACCTCCCAGTTAAAAAGTTCTTTAACAATAGAATTAAAAAAAAGGGGAAAAATAAAAGAGCCTTGTAGTCAGCATGCTTTTCATGACTACAAGACTCCTTCTCGACTCTTTAGGCTCAAATATTTAATTTACTTCTGGGATTTCACGCTTAGAAAGATTGTATACAAAATGCCAACTTGAATCCTCTAACAGATTCACATCTTTTATAATTGCAGCAGATGTTACACGTATTTTTACGTAATTCAGTGCTTCAATTCCTTTATTATCGATCCACTTGCGTACCTGTGAATTAATAATCTCTTCCCCTTTACGATTTGGAACAATAAAGTTCAATGTATTGGTGAAATTCAACATTTTATTGCACTTTCCATTAAAATTTGTCTGGGTATGATTTCCACATTCATACTCAATGTACATTTGTTTGCCATCTAGTGTAGTGCAGATAATATCTGGAATATATGACATACCTTCGCGTATTTTTAATGGATGTTTACGGTTCCATATATTCACATTACGAAATCGTTCATTTTCTTTAAGAATTTCTGCTGTCAAAAAGATTCCATATCCATGAACAAGATTGTCATGTTCTGCAATTAATTTTTCAGCCATAGACATAATTGGCTTCTCTTGAAATAAAATTTCAAAAATTCGGCTTCCCTTTATTGAAAAATAAAAAAAACTGATTGTGGTTTTGACTTTCACCTTTTCTTCTTGTAAAATTTGACATCCAACTAAAAACTTTAACGAACTCCTTGTCTTTCCGTTTGTAATTTCCGGCATTTCTTTTGAAATTTCAGTATAAATATCACTGTAAAGAGAATATCCTTTTGTCCCAATAATACGAATTAACATTTTATCCTCATCAGATAATTGTTTTAACGTATCGTCATAATCTTCCAATGCATACTTATTGGCGCGTTCCTTCCGCTTACTTTTAGCAGCTTGAAATGTCCTTCTATGATCAGTTCCAGGAATAGAACTGCTCATAAGTTTTTTTCGAATCAATTCATCCTCCATATCCTCTGCATCGACGACAACATCCATTTCTTCATTAATTACCGGATCATTTGCTTCCGTTTCAATCAATTCAATTTTCCCGCTTGCCACTTTCTCTTGCATTTTAGGTGATAACTTAGTCATCATTTCTTCTTTTTCTTTGACTTCATTACACCTTTTTTCCAATTCCTCCATTGTCAGAGTTCTAGCAGTTGGCTCTTCAAGTAATTTTTGTATCTGCATTTTCAAACTTTCTATTTGATTTCCGCGTTCTTCACATAAATCTGCCATTCTCTCCAAAATATCTTTCCGGGCGCTGATATATACATGAAATGCACTTTTGCTTTTCCGGATAAGCTCCAATAACTCGATTTTATCCCAAGAATATTCAATTCCAAGTTTCATTTCTTTAGGATCTTTGGCAAGTATATCTTCGCATAATTCCCGAACATTCTTTTCTACAACATCAAATTTAGATAATAATTGTTGGTTCTTCTCTTGAGAATTTTTCAGCTGTTCTTTCAAATCTCTTGTCTGTGCCAGAAGAATGTTATATTTATTTAATAGTGTATCAAATGATTTATCTGATCCCATGATTACTCTCCATTAATCTGTTCATCAACATAGTCTTCGGGTGTCCATTGCTTTACATCGGTTAGGTCAACTCCTTGCAGATTTTCTCCCATAGCAACCAAATTCTGCGTTATCAGCGAAAAATCAGAATATACCCTGTCTTTATCCTGTAACGCATTCTGAGCCGTTTCGGAATTATTTTGAGATATAGCCGAAGACATGTTTTGCAAATAGACTGCAATATCATTTTTGATCCAAGATAGCAGCATATCCTTCACTTTGGAATATTTTGTCTCAACTGTTAAAGCATCTGTTTTTATGGATAATGAGGATACCGTATCCAATTTTTCCTCATATAGCGGTGCCAAGGTCAAAGGATCTTCCTCTCCCTTCCCTAATCTGTAATCCAGCATTAGCACTTCTTCATATAACGATCGGCATTGTAAGTATTGATACAGAATTGTATCGTAAGCTTTTTCTTCTTTGATGTCTTGTACCGATACAACTTCCGGTACAATTTCTCCATTTTCATTGTAATTATAATCGGTCACCATAACTCCATAGATAAGAATAGATACGTAAACGCATCCTGCAATCAATACACCGCTCATAATGTTTGAAAAAATCTTTTGATGCTTCTGACTTTTCTCTTCCTGCCGTTGCTGCAATAATTCATTTATCTCCAACGAATCCTCTGAATATAATTCTTCCGGCTCTGCAGGCTCCCGCCGGATCGAAGCTAACCTCTTTTCTTTGCTCCTTTTTAATTTCACAGATGTTTTATTTTTAATACGCCGGGATCGTTGAAAAGAGATATGAGAATCTCCCATATCTCTTTTCATTTCCGAAAGGTTACGTTCTTCGACGTTTTTGGCTTCAATCTGATTCGCTGTCAAACGATCCGCTAATCTCGTCTGTTTCATCAGACTCTTCTCCCCTTTCTTGTGGGTCTGGTAATGTACAATTTGCTCCATACTCAATAGAATACGGAATTACTTCAACAGCCAAATATGCTATTTTACTGATCTGACCGCAATATGGACACTCATATTCTTTCACATAAGACCTTGTTTGTATTGCCCCATTTATGCTCACATTGGAATGGATATGCAGCGCCGCGGCATATTCTGCTGCTTTGAGACCGTAGGCTTTAATCCATACATAATCTGTCTTTTTGTCTACGCCATCCTCAACAATCCGGCGTTTACGGTTTGAAGCAATCTGAAACTGAATCATGGATGGTGGTTTCCCTTTTTCTCCGCCAGGCTGAAAAACAGGTTCCCGACATAACTGACCATCCAGGAATATTTGGTTTGAAAATTCAATTTCTTTCTCCAGATGTTGCCAAATATCACGTTCTGAAAGGGCAAAGAATCCCGTACTTAGTAACATGTTCTGCATATCATGGTCTAAATTGTTTTGCTCGACAAATTCATGGAAGGAGACTTCACCACGTTCCATAATATTTACAGCAATTGGATTCACATATACCTGAACACCATCTTCAATATACGGTTCCATTACTTCATGACAGTGCATGCATAAAGGTTCTCTTTGGTATTCTTTCGTGCATAATGTGCCTTTGATCTGGACAAAATCTCCTTCATTGATAAGCGTATATACATCCCGAATCATCTCTTCATGTTCTGTACGGACAAGAATACTATCTCTACGAATCTCTCCTCTAAGCAACAATTCTTCTGTAGCATAAGATTTTCGGTTCGTATCGACAACAATCTTTCCCAAGACATATTGTCCTGCTTTATTCTTGTATATCCGAGGTGGTTGTTTGACACGTCCATATAGATATACTGTGTTCTCTTTCGCCATAATGCCCTCCTGTTTCTATTGATTATATAGAGAGGCCATCCCCGTCAGCACATTAATGTCTGTTTCGAATATATGGCTATAATTCGTCAGATCGGTTTCTCCACTTTCAACAGATTCCTTATACTCTTTCATATGATCGAGTGCTGTTTGCATCGCTGTTATTAAGGATAATCTATCATCCTCTTTACCGACGGACGGCTGCATAGCAGTTACATTATCCAGTGTTTCCTGTAGTAACTGTATACTCTGCTCCGTGGCTTCAGTCTCGTTCTCATACACGCCATCCGTTGAATGTACCGCTTGGTTAAGACGCGTAGATAGTTCATTAACAAACACAGTGATCTGTTTGTTAATATAGATGCTATATTCCAATGTTGTCTGCGGATATTGTGTAGCATATTTACCAGTCGATGGATCTGCTGGCGTGACCGTACAACTGGTCAACCCGACTGCCATCACCAAACATGCGATTATTATCTTAGGTTGTCTCTTCATAGTAATTGTTCTGCGCTCTCTGAAATGGATACTGCATCTGAGCATTAGCGGTTTCCACATGTGCCGGATTGTTCTCAGAATGCCGCTCTTCATAATTACTATTTGCCGTTTGCAGCGTTTTCTCAGAGAAAGCGTCAACGCCTGTTTCCGGATTTGCTGGAACAGCAGGGGGATCAAAGGACTCATCCTTGTCATTATTCGCCTCTTCTTCTGGCTGAAGACTTTCTGTCGGCTCTTCCGGGGCTTTCGGGGCTTCGTCACTTTCTCCATAAGAGAACAGATCTGTGCAAACAAGGCTCTGACGGCTTTCCCTTTGGGTATCGTCAAGTACAGATACATAGCATGATACAGCAACATTTTCTCCTTCCTTCAAATTTGCTGCTGCCCGCTGAAATCTGCCAAGGCACGTTACTCTGCAATTATAATCTCTTCTTCCAGAGGGAATGCGAATATTCAGGAAGGTAACTTTGTCCGTAGGCGTTCTGATCGATGTTACGATACCGGCAAGCACTCCCCAGTTTTCATCAGCCTGCGCACCACCGCCTTGCTCCGGAATTGATTCATCAAGAATCTGTGTTAATCTACGTTTGGAAACAGCGATGCTGTCTCCAACAATTGTTGGTGTGGAATGATAATTTCCTTCCGCATCCTGTGTTCTACGGTTCTGCATATGCCCAGCAATTCGGACATGATCACCAACGCGGAAAATAATTGCCTGGTTAATGTCATAGAATCTCAGTTGAATATTCCGAATCTGCCTTTCTGCATTGGAACGAATAACTAAGATGCAGTTTCCGCGTTCTTCCATACGCATAGACACTACTGTGCCTGCGATATGGATTTCATTTTTCAGAACAGTTTTTGTGTTTTCCATGTTCTTCTTCTCCTTATCTGATTTTGAACCTCAAAATAAGGTCCTTACTATTAGTATTGTAAAATGTCCGAAAATTTTAGGCCGAAACATTTCTGTTTCGGCCCATGAGTGGATTTCAAAAATTCAATTTTCGAATATTACGTATAGCATCTGTTTTAAGATGCAATACATCGTCATTTAAAAAGATTTCCTTTCCCTTAAATTGTAAGTGTTCACGAATAGATCCATTGTCGCATTCGTAGAATATTACAGGATGTCCCTGCTCAACCAGATACGGTTTCAAACTTTGGCATACATCCGGCCATTCTGTCCTGGATTGGAAGCTGATAAAAACATGGTTGCTGTAAGGATGACATGGAAATATCTGCCTTGCAATCAATTCGTTTGAAAAGGATTCTTCGTCTTGTTTATTAAAATACCCGTATACTTTGATAACATTTCCATCTTTGATATATTTTTGGACTTGTTTGTAGTGTTGGGCAAAAACAATGCATGAAGCCAATCCGTCCCAATCTTCCAAATCAAATGTAACACCTATTCCGTCATTCCGCTGCCGAAATTCCTTAATATTGGATATAACCCCCATATAAATTTGTGGTTTTTCGGCTTCAGCATGTGATAAAGGTGTAATTGATTTATCTGCTTTTAAGAGTTTAAATTGTTCCAATGGATGTCCAGATATATAAGCTCCCAAAAGCTCCTTTTCTTCATTTAATTGGAGCAGCCAATTTTCTTTATCTGAGCTTTGTGAAAGGGAAATCTCTTCTTTTAATTTTCGGCAGATTTCTTCTGTTGTATAATCTTTGATATATTTGTTTTTTATAGCAAATGCCGGAAGAATTGCATTTTTTAGTGCAGTGCGTGAAAAACCACATTTATCTAATGCACCACTAACGATCAGTTTTTCCATGTCGGCTTTTCCAATAGAAACTCTTGCAAGCAGATCACAATAATTCTGAAATTTTCCCTTTTTCCTTTCTTCTATCATTTCCTGCATACTGGCACTTGATATTCCTTTAATTGCAGCCAACCCATACAAGATTTTTCCATTGTAATCAGAAAACTGCATTTCTGAACGATTAATATCTGGTGAAATCACCGAAACTCCCATTGTTGAACATTCCTTAACTGCAAGCGAAATCCTGTCTAATTCAGAAGCATTCAAAATCGCACACATAAATTCTACTGGATAATGGAATTTAAGCCATGCAGTCATATATGAAATCAGCGCATAAACCGCAGCATGCGACCTGTTAAATGCGTACCGCGCAAAACCTTCCAAAGATTCCCAGAGTGCTTCTGCATCCGTTCTGTCGGCACCATTTAAAACAACACCGTCTACAAACTGGGATTTATACTTTAGAAACTTATCTACTTTCTTTTTCGACATATATCGTCGAATAATGTCTGCTTGTCCGAGAGAAAAGCCTGCACATTCATGGAAAATGGACATTAACTGTTCCTGATAGATACATTGCCCATATGTTGTCCCCAATATTTCTTTCAATTGAGGGATAATATAGTGAGTTTCTTTCTTTCCATGCTTTGCTGCTATAATATCCGGAATAAAATCCATCGGGCCGGGACGATATGCGGCAACCAGTAAGATCAAGTCTTCAAATGAGTCTGGTTTAAACTCACGCAGCATTTTTTTCATGCCATCAGACTCAAATTGGAATATAAAGGATGTTCTGCCCTCTGCAAATATGTGAGAAAAAACCTCATCTTCAAATGGAAGTTTCTCTGGATCAATTTCAATTCTATAGTTTTTCTTTATTCTTCGAATAGATTCAGAGATGATATCCAGATTCTTTAAAGCAAGAAAATCCATTTTCAATAACCCAATCTCTTCTGCTTCGACCATGTTGCAGGATACTGCCCATTGCTCTTTCTGGGTATTATAATACATTGGAATATAGCTGGAAAGGGGCTTTCCATCGCCGATAATAATGCCCGCCGGATGTACAGAAAATGCTGTAATAGTACCTTCTATTGATACGGCACGATCCAAGATGATTCTATGTTCTTTCGAAGTTTCATAGTCTTTTAATATATCATCTCGATTCTCTGACAATGTGCCTGTTTTATTTGAAATATTTTTGCAGAGTTCTTCTCCGATCCTACGGATCTCTTTTCTTCCCTGCTCACAGATTTCTTTCGATTTTTTCCCTTGTTCTTTTTCTGGCATTGGGTACATTTCATATCCCCTGACTCTTGCCATATTCTGTATACAGGCTTTTGCAAGCTGCGTCATAACCGTCCGAATATACGCAACCGCAGAACTGCCATATTTTTTCATCACATATTGAATCAAATTGTCTCTAATTTCATTTGAAAAATCCACATCAATATCCGGCATGGAAACTCGCTCTTTATTTAAAAATCGTTCGAACAGTAAATTATATTGCAACGGGTCCAATGCAGTTATTCCCATACAATAGTTCACAAGAGATCCTGCTCCCGAACCGCGGCCTGGACCAACCCCATATCCCATTTTATATGGATTATTCATCTTGGCAATCCGTTTTCCCTCCTGCACATAATCGGCTACGATCAGAATATAATCTGCATATCCCATATCAATAATCGTATTAAGTTCATATTCCATTCGATCTATATATTTCTGTGAAATTGTACTTACTTTTCTTTTCAATCCGCAATAAGCCTTTTGCCGCAATAATTTCGGAGCATCGACACGCTGTCCCATTTCGTCCAGAAAAACCGGATAATGCTGTGCTTCAGGCACACGCGGAATATCAACATTGCATTTGTCACATATTACCCTGATATTAGCGATAGCTGACTTTACAATGTTTTCTGGAATTATCTCACACAATTTTTGAGATAATTCCGTATCTGATTTTAAATACAATTCCCTGTCCGAATCCGTCACTGGTTCAAACTTTTCAAAACGCAATGACTTCAGGTAGCTGCGTCCCTCAGCATCTTCTGGCCGAATGATATGCACATCATTTGTTGCGACAACGGAAACGCCATTCCTATACGCTAATTCAGCAAGAATTGGCATCACATAGGCTTCATCTTCTATACCATGATACTGCAGTTCCACATAGAAATTCCCCTTGAAAATCTTCTGAAATCGTAGTAATTCCTTCTCTGCCATTGAAATCAGTTTCCCATCCGGTTCTATTTCCCGATTTTTTTCTTGAATTTGGCTTTCATATTTGTACCATTGATCGAGACTTTTTTGGGCTTTTTTCACACGTTCCTTGTTTCTGGTCACTTCAGATGACTTTCTTTTGAGTTCGGCAGAGATATGCTGCAGCTTTTCTTTCGCGTTTTCGGTTTCTCGCATTTCGTTTTCCAGTTTCTGTTTCGTTGCTATGTATACCTGCGAATCCGCTTGCAATGACGCTAACCCTTGCAACCTCTTTTTATACGTCTTTTTTGCCAATTTCTTAGTCTGCTCTTTTTCAGATCTCAATGCTTCTACTTCAATAGACGTTTTTTCAATTTCGAACAATAATAATTTCATTTCCAGCGTATTTGGAGCTGGATATTTTTTCTGTCTCCTTTTTAACAGATCAATTTCATGTAGGATATGTTTATTATGCAACAGAATACAGCTTAAAACTCCATTTACGCAAGCACTTGACGCAATTACATTTCCACTTGCAAAACAAGACTCTAAGATTTCGTAGTTCATAACGGGCGACGGAATACGTCCAAGAGTAAGCATATGCTGGTTTGATAAAGTGACCGCTTTGCATAGCTCCTGATATCCTTCATAGTTCATGGGAAGCAGTATTAAATGTGCATGATCTGCATAATCCGTCTGAACGTATGCTTCTACGCCGGGGATTCCTTTTATCCCTATTGCGTTGCAGGCATTTAAGAATTCAACATGTCCCGCACACACTCCATGATCTGTCAGTGTAATCGCTTTTGCACCCATTTCCTTTGCTACAAGGCACAGTTTTTCAATCTTATTCGTCGAATCCTTTAATGAATAGTCTGAGTGACAATGAATAAATCCATATGCTTTCAAAGTAAATCCTCCATTCTAAGATTAGTATCATTATTTTCTATTTTTCAGAAATTCACATATAAAAAAAGTGGGTTTCATTTTCTCAACCCACTTTTTTGCCTAAGCCAAAACACTCTGGCTATTTATAAGTTCTTGTGAATTATGGATTTTTCCTCCATTTCTACGATATACCTTTTGGCATTCACGAAAAATGCCATCTAATTCTCTTAACAACTCATTTCTTCCGTATTGATCAAAATATTGAAAAATTTCCTGTGTATCGGTTGAAACAAACTCCGATCCTGTTAATTGGCGTGCCAAACGTCCAATTTGAATCATTTTTTCTTTCGACTTTTCTCTCAAAATCCACTGTCGGGTTTCTAAATCCAAATCTATCCAAGGGTTCCATTTGGGCTGCTCCATAATCAGATAGGAGCCATTCTCGCATTTTCGAAAATAACATCCCGATGGTTCCTCGAAAGTACAATTTTTTACCAGATTGAAGCTCGGATATGTCGCAAGACCTAACAATTCTTTGGTTTCTTTAGCTACAGGATCTTTCTTTTTCTTTATTTTTTTTGAAGATTGATAATAATCTACTTTTCCAGAAATCTCGATCAAGGCTTCGATGGATTGTCTATAGGAAAGAAATTGCTTTAAGATGTCGTAGCTGTCATATGACATATTGCAGCAGTAGCAATGACATCGGCTGCCTGCTCTTCCATCGTAACGATTCGTTGATATTTTGCAATTTCCAAAATTCGTATCATTGTGATCCGGAGATGGACATAAGATATCTACTGTACTTTTTCCTAAGTTTCTAACCTGTATTGGATAGCCATTCATCAATAACCATTCTACTGCCTGTAACGGTGTAACACTGTTTACAAGATCTTGAAATTCTTCCTTATCGTATTTAATCGATTTCATTGTGACTCCCTCCATTTCTTTAATAATTGGCGGGCATGGATTTCAAATTATATTGTTTGCTCCTTTCGTCATCCATCCCAGTTATGGATAGAATAGAAAATATCTGCAAAAATAAAAGAGGCCAAAAGCCTCTCTTATTCTTCCGGATGATCCGCCGAATCATCTTCCATCTGATCTATTTGCATCTGTTCACGAGCTTCTTTTGTCGTCAAATCGCTCTTTTCTGAAGTTTTCGTCTGTTCTGATTCACTTAAAACGGGCTGTTCAGACACATCAGGTGATGGTGTTGGCGTTGCGGACGAAGTAGGTGTTGCTTCTTTTTCCGCATCTGTATCATCCTGTTTTTCTGAAATTGCTTCTTTTGAGAAGTTACTTTCTGATGTCTGTGATCCATCAGCGGAAGCGAAAAAGCTGATTCGATCTCCGGATATTGAGTTGAAGCCAAACCCTTTGAAATCAAAATATGAGATAGATACAATTTCTCCAGATTTGTTTAAGATTTTTTTCGCTTTTTCCGTGATTTGGATTGTTCCAATTCGTTGTCCCGTTGAATTATCTGCGCAAAGTAAATTTCCCTCGTAATCGTATCCATAAATAAGAACTATGTACTCTCCTCGTTCAGCGCTCATAAGTGATGCCAAGATGCAGGCATTATCCTCGGCTATGGATTGTCTTACGAACTGAAGGTCATTTAATGTATTGCTGTTCTGTGTGTATCTTTTTGTGTCATTTGCGTCATATGAAATTTTCTTGATGTCTGTGATTGTATTTGCTCGTGTATCTGGATCAATATCCATTGCTGTCTTTTCTGTTCCAGTTATAAAGCCCGTATCTGGAAGAATCGTTGTTAAACCCTTGAAAAAGAGATTGCTATCTGGATATATGGAATGTCCGAAAAAGGAAAATTCAGAAATCTGCTTTAACTTTGTATCATACAGCTCAACAGACATATCTCCATCAATGCGCCACGCATTTTCTTCCGTTTTTTTATCCAGCAACGTCCGGACTCCATTTATGTTCTTGTAGACGTATTTGTTTTTCGAATCTGGAAACTGAGCGTATCCTGTAAATCCACAAAACCTATACCCTGTAATAGTTTCCACAACAGAACCATATGATTTTGATGCATAATCGTCTGCCCAAAGGATTACGTTTCCTATTTGATAAGGAGATCCAACTTCCTTTCCATTTTCCTGATCCGTCTTTTTCTGTTTATCTGCCAGAACAGTTTCAGCTTTTAACGGATTCGTATTTGTAACTTTCAATTCACAATAATCTGTAGCGCCGTCTCCATCTGTATCAATATTCCATGGATCTGTTCCATTCGTCTCTTCGTCTGCATTTGATAACCCGTCCCCATCATAATCGCCAGAAGGATCTTCTCTTAATACCGTATTTGCCTTTCTGATCGCTGTTATGTCTGTGCTGACATTAACGGTTTGTGCCGTAGGCACATAAAAATACTGCGGCAGATAAATAAATGCGAAAATTCCGGAACAGATGATCAAAGTGATCCCCAGCTTTTTTTGCTTCTGCTTTCTACTGGGTGTTATATTTTTTCCACGACTATTATATACGGGAAGTCCGGTCTGCTTTTTATGCTCTTTTTTAGGGGTGCGAACCTGTTTTTGCTGTGCTTTTATTTGCTTTAATCTGCTCATTCTGCTATCCATCCTTTTTTAATCATTTGATTTTAATTATAGTATTATAAAAATACATTTTTTTTCGTACATGAAAATGGGAAAAAATATTTTTTGCTATTCTATACTCATAGAAAAAAGAAATTTATTTTTTTCTGATTTCTATATACTATATTTGAACATTAAATCGGGCGAAAGGAGAACCACAAAAGACTCCTTTCTGCCTCCATAAGAATTAGGAGGACAAGTATGAATTCAGTTGTATTAATGGGAAGATTAACGAGGGACCCAGAAGTGCGTTATTCGCAGGGAGAACGGCCGAACTGTATTGCAAGATATACTCTTGCTGTAGATCGCCGCTACAGATCGCAGAATAGCGATCAGCCAACAGCCGACTATATCAGTTGTTTGGCATTTGGAAAATTTGCAGAAATCGCGGAAAAGTATTTTAAACAGGGAACAAAGATTACTATTCGTGGCCGCATTCAAACCGGAAGCTACACAAACCGCGATGGTCAAAAAGTATACACAACCGATGTCGTTGTCGAAGATCAGGAATTTGCAGAAAGCAAAGCATCTGCGGGACAGGCAGCAGGAGCTGCTTATTCTCCACAGCCAACAGGTTCAGCTCCAAGCGGAACTTATCGCCAGCAGTCAACTTCCACAAACCCAAATGGAAATTACCCGAATCCGCCAGCAGGCACACCACAGCCTCCGACCGGAAACTTCCCGGGTCCACAGGGGAATGGCGCATCCATGAATTACGGAAATTCTGCAAATTCCCGGAACTCTGGATCTGCACCAACATACAACAATCCAACAGGCTTCATGAACCAGCCGCCAGTTGGCAACAATATGCAGCAGGGTAACAGTTACAATGATCCCACAGTTGGGATGAACAGCGGTTTTATGAATGTCCCTGATGGAATTGACGAAGAACTTCCATTCAGCTAATCAGAAAGGAGAAAAAACGGGAAAGCTCTCAAGACATGAGGGCTTTTCTGTTGTATGAACTATGATAAGAAAATTTTTCAGATTATTAAGCATCTTAGTTTTATGTGCAGCATTGTTTTTCGGATACCAAACACTTGAATGGTCTAATAAATACAAGCAAGGACACGATGAATATGAAAAACTCCAAGCTCAAAATACACCGGAAAACGAATCTACGCCGGAAAACGACTCAGACTCAACGAAAGAACTTCCTTTTTGTCCAGATTGGACTGCTTTAAAAGCAGAAAATCCTGATATTGTTGGCTGGATACGCATGGACCCTACCTGTGATTATCCTATTATGCAGGCACAAGATAATGATTATTACCTCTATAAAGGATTCGGGCGCAGTTATAATATCAACGGAAGCATTTTCCTTTCTTCCGTGAACAGTTCCGATTTTTCGGACAAAAATTCTATTGTTTATGGTCATAACATGCGGAACGGAGATATGTTTGGTGATAATGATTATTACTATGAAAAATCGTATTGCCTTGAGCATCCCTATTTCTGGATCTATAGAGAAAATGGACAATACACCTATCGAATTTTTGATGTCATGAGGGTAACAGATGCAACGGAAGCTTATGATACTCAGTTTGCGTCGGATGATGACTTTGAAACGTACTTAAACGATATGAAAAATCAATCTTCCTATACGATTCCGGATGCCTGGCCTTCCAAAACAGATCATATTGTTTCCTTATCGACCTGTGTTGCTGCCCACGGATCTACCCGCATGATTATCCAAGGGAAATTGGTTAATATTACGGATTATTCTGGTGATGATATTCCGCTTACATCCCTGACCACACAAAACCAAAATTCTAACGATACGCCAGACAGTTCTGAACAACAATAGTCTCATAAGAAAAAGCGACTCCCTCAAACCGGAAGCCGCTTTTCTTATTCTGATTTCAAATATTCTGCCAAATTGGTGAGCCTTTTCCCTGCTTTGGCAATACGAATTGATGTTTCCATAGCATAGGATTCATCAATCACATATACCTTTTTCTTTGCCCTTGTCACAGCTGTATAAAACAAATTTCGCACCAACATGTTCGTTGGTTCTGCCGGCATAACAACGATAATGCAAGAAAATTCAGATCCTTGGGATTTATGGATCGTCATAGCATAAGATAACCCCAAATTATCCATAAGATCTCTGGTAATTTCGTAATGTGAATTACGTACATTAACCGTAAGACCACTTTCTGACACCTTTACAATTTTTCCAATATCTCCATTGTACAAGCCAATTTCCCCTTCGTAGGAAGAAATAGAATAATTGTTCTTATAAAACATCACTTTATCGTTCAAACGATACTTTATTGAACCATATGTGATTCCCTTCGTTTGAGGGTTTAGTAACGCTTGTAAAGCAATATTCATATTTTCAACCCCAGAAATACCTTTCCGTGCAGGGCAAAGAATTTGGGTTGAAAAAGGTTCTTCTGGATTGTATAACTTTTTCATTAGGGATTTAACCTGTTCTAAAGACTCTTCCGCAGATTTTGTATGAATGACTTGGAAATCCGGTCGTTCATCCAGCGTAGTGATTCCGGCATTAATCCGGATAGCATTAGAAATGATGGAAGAATCACCTTTCTGCCGAAAAACATCTGTCAACATAGTCCGCGGAATCAAAGATTCTGGAGCCTCCAACAAATCGTGTAACACCGCTCCGGCACCAACGGATTCCAGCTGATTAATATCTCCTACCAGAACCAATGTTGTTCCGGTTTTGATTGCCTCCAACAGCAGATCGAAAACTTCAATATTAATCATGCTCATCTCATCAACCACAATAAGATCTGCATCTATTGGGTCGCTAGAATCTTTACATACAGTTGTATCTCCGTATGGCTTCAAATCAAGCAACCGATGCACCGTAACTGCTTCCATATGTGTCGATTCTGCCATTCTTTGGGCAGCGCGTCCGGTTGGAGCACAAAGACGTATCGTATCTTTCGGATGCATTCTTTTATAAGCCAGCAATATGCCCAAGATCGTCGTTGTCTTGCCTGTACCCGGTCCGCCGGTAAGAATCTTAACTCCCTTTTTTCGTAAAACCATAGGGAAGGCAGATCTCTGCTGTTCTCCATAGTTCATTTTACATGCACGCGCAGCATATAGAATAAGATCCGGTGAAAAGCTTTGGTTTTCACATGATGCAGATGCTAATCTACGAATATTTTTGGCAATTCGTTTTTCCGCAGTCAAATATTTTTGCGGATGAATAATACAGTTTTGTCCGTCTACTTCCTGCAAATAATCTTTCCCAATTGCAGTTAAGACCGCGGACGTTGGAACATGTTCTGCATAACATCCAGAATTTAAGATCCGCTGAATATTATAATGAAATAGTTCACCAGTATAATAAGTATGTCCATTTGCACTCAAAATATTAGCTGCCTCGAAAGCAGCTAATTTGATCCGGCCGAAAAATTCAGCAGGCTTATGAAATTTAACCCCTAATTTATCGCATGTCAAGAAACCAAGCCCAAGCTTTTTTCCATAAGAATACGGATCTTCCATAATCTTTTCTTCTACACTGCTTCCATACAATTTCACAGCTTTTGCACACGCTGCATAAGAAACTCCGCAGTCATGCAGCAATTCAAATACTTTTCGCTCCTCCGTTGTAGATGCAATGCTTTTACACAGATTTGAAATTACATTGCTCGGCAATCGTGTTTCTGCAACTAGTCGATTAACAATGCCTGGCTGATGGACCATTCGAAACATATCCGTTCCATGATTTTTCACAATAACAACCGCATCCGAAAAATTGATACCTGGAAAAGTAATCAAATACTCCAAAATCGTCATTTCTTCTGCATCAGTTTCTTCTACACGCGTTACTATGAAGTCATAGGCAACACCATCCGGCATGGAATCCAAGGAAAAGTATCCATATACCTTAATTGGAGTTCTTTCCTTAAAAAAGGAAATACCTGCTTGTGTTGCATCACAGTTTATGACATTCCATCGGATCTCTTTGTTATCTAAATTATTTTTAACATATGAATCTCGAATCATTTCTTTCATTGGCATTTCCTGCCTCGTTTCCAAGCGGAAATAACACCGTCCAGAACGTTCATCTCTCCACAGATAGGTTTGCATACATCCTATCAGAAGAGATTCCGGGGCAGGGACACATTGTCTTTCATTCATTTTTATCTTCTCCTTAGCCAAGGACTCCATCAATTTGTGAAATATCGCGGCATACTACGGATTGCCGAAACTCTACGCGATCATTAACAGACCGCGTATTGCTGGTTATATATCCTGCCGCAGCTACTGCATCTCCTATTTTCAGATTACGTGCTGCCTCTGCCTGACTCGCAAAGCAGCAAATCTCTACCTGATTTGATTTGTCCTGATTTGGTATTTTGATTGTTAAAATAGTCAGCTCATTGGTCGGACAATACACATGCCGAACAGTACCAATATAAAGGACAACATTGGTGTCTCGTGGATATCCGCCTGTTGCGTCAATAGCTTCATTGGTCACATACGGGGCAAGCATCCGTTTCTGCTGTTCGATTTTGTCTCCGACAAATTCTTTAACATAATATGCATTTCCGAACCCATCTTCAGATTTCCTGTTTTCTCCATGCGCTCGGATTTTTACTTTCATTTTTGGAGTAATCCCCTTCAAAACTGACGTATCATAAAAAACAAATTCTACATTTGCTTCTTTTGATTCGCCCTTACTTTTCACAATCAAAACAGTATTCTTTTTGTTTTCCCGAATACTAAGAATTGTCCCTGAAAGGACAATTAAATTTTTGGATTTTTCCATCTTTATAGTCCACCTTTCTGCGAAAGATAGCAACGTGCCGTAAAACACGTTGGCTATCCTTCATTTTTTGTTTTTTAAAATTTTTTATTTATAATAAAGTCGGCTATGAACTTCACTATACGGAAAATGTTTTCTTATCAACCTTGTTATTTTTCTTCCATAAGCTTTTAATTCGCCTACTTCATCACTATTTGTTTGTGCTGAATAGACATAAATAACTTTACTCTGGCCCAAGTGACAAGCTTCTTCTTCATTCACTGAAACTACCACTCTTACTTCATATTGAGACATTTCCCATATTTCTATCCAGATCCAATTAGGATTAGAGTATGATTTTATTTCCTGTATAACTTCGTTATCAGATAACAATATCATGGTTTAGAATCCTTTCTTGATACTCCCGCAGCTAAAACAACGGGGTTATGTCACATTGGATAGTTAGTTATAGTTCGATAATTTCGACTTCATCATACGCGGCTATTGTGGCGCAGGTATCATTATGATTTACGGCAGCAACAAATACATTTTCATATTGCTTCTCATTCTGCAAAAGATCAATTAATGTCTTAAGATTATCATTATCCAGAGAATCGAGATTATCTAATACAAGCAATCTCGTTCCTGTAATCTGGCTGATAAGGGACATTAGGGTAAAGGCAACAAATACAAATTCACCTGTAGATACCTTTTTCATTGGAATCATTTTTCCACCATTTTTCTCACAATACAGCTCTACGCCACCATCGTATATGAATTTGATCTTGGTATTCCGCGATAATTTCTGCATGCATGCTGTGCAGGCTTCTTCAAATGGATGTAAAATTCGCTGTAAAATGATGCCTTTTACGCCTACTTTCGCATCCAGTGTTTTTGCCGCAAGGGAAAGCATATCTACTTTATCCTGCTGCTCCCTGCATAACTTACTGTATTTACGGGTGGTTTCATATTCTTCTAATGTCCGCATACGCTGCTGAATTAACTTCTGCTGCTCTACCAATAGACGCAGCTCCTCTTCGTTTGGAACATTTGTCTGCTTTTCTGGAAGCTGCGGAATAACAAACTCTTCAAGTTGTTTCTTAAGAGCCTGTTTTTTCGTAATTTCCACCTGATTCTTCTGATACTTTTCAATGATTTGATCTCTTTTAGCGATCTGTTCATCACAACGTACCAAAAAATCCTTATTTTGTTTAACCACATCTTTATTCTTTTGTACAAGTCCCTGCCCCTGCCTTACGTATGCTGATAAATCTGCATTACAATGTACTGACGGGCATATTGGACAACTGTGATTGTTCTGCTCAAAAGAACTAATATTATGTAAGATTTGTTCCTGAAATTTTATGTTGGCATTTGCAGCCGCGATATTTTGATTCGCTATTCTGCTGGCATTTAAAAATTTCTGGCGGTCACTAACTGCCTGCTCATATACTTCCCGCGGAATCTCAGTCACAGTGCTTAATGACTCAAGCTCATGTTGGATACTTTCTTTCTTTTTTAAGGCCTGCTCCCTTTGCTGGATAAGTGCTGGTTGAAAATCAAAAACAGCTTTTATCTGCGATGGTGTCTACACTTGA